>Ga0082335_1000082_pt1 | contig 266388 bp, 192 predicted proteins | sample Subgrocontami58m_FD_72375 | JGI IMG/M metagenome (GOLD analysis project Ga0082335, IMG submission 72375) | Subsurface groundwater microbial communities from S. Glens Falls, New York, USA - GMW37 contaminated, 5.8 m (SPADES assembly) (version 2) ... | reverse complement strand
AGTTGTAGTAGCTGATCAGCAAGGCGAGCCCCTGACCGATGACGTAGCCGCTGACCGCCCCCACCAGGCCGAAGACGATCGCCTCGGCGACGAAGAAGACGAAGACGTGCGTGGGGTTCAGGCCGATGCTGTTGTAGACGCTGATCTCCTTCTTGCGTTCCATCACCGCGCCGAGCATGGTGTTCAGGATGATGGTGGCAGCCAGGCAGATGGGGATGAGCACCTTGCTGACGCCGCCGACGTTCGTGCCGCGCGGCGGCCCCAGGCTGTACTGGGCCGCACTGATGGTCGCTCCCTGCTCCCGTGAGATATTCTCGGTGATCCCGGTGTAGGTCAGCGTGTCGGTTGCAGTCACAAAATGGTTGGCCGCGTTCCAGGCGCGCAGGCTGGCTGACTCCCCACCGGCCGCCTCCGCCTTCAAGGCAATCGTGCGCACGGTCGTGTCCGGCAGGGTCAGGGCGAAGCCCGGCGGAATCAGTCCGCAGTTGATCGGGCGGAGCGCGCGCGCCGAGGGGACGGGGCTCGATGTGGCGTCGTCCGCGCTGACGCTCATTTGCCCGGTTTCGCTGACCAGTTTGAAGACCGGGTCGGGTCGGCTTTCCAGCGGGAGCAGCGGGAGTTTGGCAAAGTCGGTGATCGCCGCGAGCTTCTCATCGTCGAGCAAACCGACGAGTGTGACCGGTTCGTTGCGAAAGAGCAGGTCGCGCGGCGTGAAATCCTTCGGGGTGATTCCGAGAATTGCGGCCGCCTCGGTCGAGAGGATCAGTTCGTGCGCATCGTTGCCGCCAAACCACCGGCCGGCGACCAGAGGCATGGGGGCAATGAACCCGTTCTCGCCGACATCGAGCCCCAGGAGGCTCTTAACCACGAGGACGTTCCGTGGATTGTGCGCGTCGATGATCTCCAAGCGCATATAATCGCCCAGCGAGTCGAGGCGCTGCGTCCAACTGCGCATAACGACCCGGCCGTAGGGGCGCAGCAATTGAGCGACCTGCCGCTGGGCGCTCTCGCGGATCGGCTCCATCCCCGGCTTGGCATAGAGGACGCCGTTGTACGGGACGTTCGCCTCGGTCTGACGCCGATACGGAGTGACCGAGGTGCCGACGCTGATGACGGACAGCATGGTAAAGGTGACCAGGACGATGGTAGCGGCGGTCAGGGAGGTGCGGATGCGCCGGCGGCGCATGTTGTTGACCCCTACCGAGAAGGCGACCCCCGCCAGCGCCTTGCGGGAGCTCTCGGATGATTCGACCCCCTGCGATTCTTCCACGAGTTGCTTAAGTCCGGCGTCGAAGCGGCTGTGGAGGATGAACATGACGAAGCCGGCCAGCCCCACCATCATGAACGCCAGCAGCACCATCATCGGGGTCTGCGACAGGCTGAAGGCCGGGTGCAGCAGCGCCAGCGCGGTGGCCATGAGGGCGAAGATGATCAGAAAGCTGGCGATCTGGGCGCGCACGTCCGTCCAGGGGATCACCAGTTTCATCGCGAACATGCAGAACGGGATGACCAGCGCAAGGAAGACGGCGACGGCCTTGATCAGGTCGCTGGTGGTGTCGCGGACCATGTGATAGGAACGCAGGGAACTGCTCAGCGCCTCGATGGCCTTGCTCAGGAAGAGGTTCTGGTCCCCCTGGGCGCGGGCGGAAGAGGCTACTCCGACGAGGTCGTCAGCCTGCGTGAAGAGGAGCGCGGCGGCGGGGTTGGTGACCCCCTTCTTCTCGATGCGGCCGAGGCGCATGGCGTTGAGTATCTGCAGGTCGGCGGCGGCGGTGCTGCTGATCATGCGCAGGCGGGGGTCGCCCGGGAAGAACCCGGTACCGGTGGGCTGTTCTTTGGTAGCATTGATGAGGAGGAAGTCATCGGAGACGATCTTGAACGGCACGTATCCATCGGTGAAGATGCAGGCGATCCCCTCGTCGCCGAGGATCGGCTTGAACCGTGCGGAGCGCGCCTCCGTAATGCCGGCGATGCTGTAATGGTCGGGACTGGACTCGCGAATGGCGTCCAGCAGAATGATGCTGCCGGTGCGGCTGCGCGTGCCGGGGTTGTACATGCCCACCAAGTCGGTCTGAATGCAGTCGAACATGAGGCACATCTGGTCGCCCCAGAGCCAGTTGTAGCCTCCGGATAGAAGGGTGGGATCCACGCGGCGCGCGCCGGCCCCGGCGTCAATGACGGCGTTGATGCCGCTGAAATCCTCCTTGAAGCCGTACGCCGTCACGGAAGGCCACGGAATGGCGCGGAAGAGCGCTTCACCCTGCCGGTCGGTAAGGGCCATCTGGCACAGGGTCACTTGGCCGACGACACTGCGCGGCAGCACCCCTGCGGCGGAGGTGGAAGTGGCGATCGGCAATACAACGCCCGATAGGGCGATCACAGCGCCGCCGATGACCGGTTCGCTGGGGATCTCGACGGAGTAGGGGTCTATGCGACGCAGCTTGTAGCGGAAAGAGAGGACCCTGTAGTTCTTGACACGGGGGGGACGAACAGCGGTGGGAAACTCCTCGCTGGCCAAGAGGCTTGTCAGGAGCTTCTGCGCGAACGCCATCATCCCGGCGACACGCTCGCGGGGCAGGTGCTCCAAGGTATCGCGCGGCGTGAACTGGACGTCGCGCGGGTCGGCGGTGGTAGTGAGGGTCAGGCTTGGGATGGCCAGGGTATCGCCCACCGTACAAGCCAAGGGAAATTTGTCGGCCAGATGGTTGCGCCAGGCAATCCCTCCGGCGTTACGGATGGTGTCGGCAAAGAACCGCCCGCCATCCTGCATTCTCCGCGCGAGGTCGACACTGATGCGCGCAACTCCATCCACCGCCTCGCCCCCGATGGGGTCGCCGACGTCGGACCCCTGGAAGAAGAAGCCCATGCGCTCATTGCCGAAGCTCAGGTCCAGGGAGAGATAGAGCAGTAAGGTCTTGCCTTCGAGCAATCTGCCAAGGCGGCCGTTCTCCTCGACGGCTTGGATTTCGCGCCGGACGTCCGCAAGCTGGTTGACGTAGCGGGTATCCAGGGCAGCCATGGTGGCGCGGAACAGCTCCTGTCGGCGCGCCAGAGAGGTGGCGTCGCCCATGTTCTCGAAGGCGATCATGCCGCCCCAGCGCTGAAGAACTGAGGCGCAGGCAATGTTGTCGTCGCGGGCAGTTTCCAGCCGGACGCGTTCGTCCTTGAGCCGGGCGGCTTCCTCAGCCCCGAGACCGGCCCGGCGCAACCGGTCGTCCACCAGCGCAATGTTGTGTCGCAAGCGGTTGCGTTCATATTCGAAACGGCGCAGCAGCGGCGCCTTTAGAAAAAGGGTGCGGCCGCTGGCATCGGACTTCGCCGCGCGCAGGAGTGCGATCTTCGCAGGGGTACGGTTCTCTTCGCCATACACCGAACTGAAGAATTCGGCTTCGCGCAGGTCCCGCTCGCGCGCCGCGAGCTCATCGGCGACGGTGGGGGGGTAGGGATAGGCGGCAGCTAGGAAGAACTGCTCGCCGCGCAAGTAGTTGCAGTGGTCGCTGACGGCGCTGAAAACCAGGGTGACATCGGGCGGATTGGCCTTGTAGTAGTCCAGCAGGCGCAGCAGCAGCGCCAGGCTGCAGGCGCTCTCCGCCCCCGGACTCAGGTCCGGGGCGACGCTGGAGGCGTCCTTATACGCCTGCAGCTGCACCACCTTATCGGCGTTGCGTCCGATGCCGGGGACGATCACCCAGTCGTCCACCGCCTCAATGCCCTCCCACCGATTCGGGCGCTTCTGGATGAGGGTGACATCGGCGCTGCGCGCTTCGCCCATCGCAGTGCGAAGAACCTCGGCGTCCTGGTCCGTCAGGTAAAAACGCGGCACGCTGATGGGGACGGGATAAACGACGCCGGCGGCATCACGTCCGCTCTCCTCCCCGCCGGCGAAAATGAGCACCTGCGCCCCGAGCTCCAGCGCCGTCACCCACGCCCGGCGGCTGTTCATGTCGAGAAGGACCGCCGCGTTCATCGGACTGGCCACCGCGAGGTCCTCCGCCGTCCCCTTGCGCAAGTCCACTAGCGTGCCGCTCCAGCGGCCGTTGGGGAGGTTGCCGGGGTGAACACTGTTGGGCATGAGGCTGTGCAGCGGGAGCGTGGTCCCTCTCGGGAGCGTCAGCTCAGTTTCTCCGGGGGCGAAGGCAGGGGTGGGAAAGGTGATTTGTCCGCTGGTGAAGCCGCTGTCGCGGAAGCGCCGGGCTACGTACTCGTCGAGCGCCTTGCGATGGGGGGAGCCCATATTGCGGCTGGGCGCAATCTGCAGGAGCTGCTCGACATCCCCGAGGTCCGTCTCAGCGGCGCGTAACGGCAGGCCGAAGCTCAACAGGACCAGTAGCGACGCAACCCAGTGCTTCATCTGTCGGCCTGCTCCCTTATATACAACAAGTAGTAACAGGGTGACGTTGGGCGGCCGGAGTCAGCAGCGCGTACCGCGCTCAGGCTTCCTCCACGCGCACGGTGCGATGGTCCTGTGCGGGACTAGATGGCGGCGAAGGCGATGCGCGTGGCCAGGGCGGCTTTGTCTACCACGCAGACCACCGGGCCCTCGCCGCGGGTTTCGTTCGCAAATCATTCACTATCCCGACACCGCAAGGCAGGGAACGAGAGAGCGTCGAAGCAGAACCTCCCGGAACCAGTTGCCTCCTAGCGCCGATTCCGTTCGACCACCTGCCGTATGATCTGGGCAATGGTTTCAATATGGCGTTCGGTGTACTTCTCTGTCCAGAACCAGCGAATCCAACGGTCAAGAAACGCTCTTGCGTTGGGGGTGGAATCAGCGCCATATGTGGGTATGCGCGAGGCGGGCGGCGTGCAGAAGGGGTATCGCCTCTTCGCCACCCAGTCCTTGAGGAACCACAGCGCTTCGGGCATCAGATAATACCTGGCGGAGCCGGCCCCTGGAATGCCTCCAGCCTGAAGCTGCTCTCCGAATTCGTCGAGTGTGCAGCGGAACTGGTCCAAGTCGAGCGAGAAGCCGTACATCCAGTACGTGTGCGTGCGGTCCTTCGGCACCTTGTAGGGGATGATTCCCGGAATCTCGCCAAGCATGGAGTCGAGCAGGGCCGCCATCTTCCGGCGCTGCTGCACCTGTCGGGGGAGTATCTCGAAGTTCGCCATGACCGTTGCCGCCGAACATTGAGGAATGCGCGTCGGAAAACCGCGGAAGATGTGCGCACGGCCAAAACCCGGAACGGTTTTGGCGCCACGCGACGGCCCGCGATTGACCAGACGGTCATAAATCCCCTGATCGTTCGTGAGGGTCGCCCCGCCGACGTCCGCGCCGCAGGTCTTCTCCGAGTCAAACGAGAAACAGGAAGCATCGCCCATCGTCCCGGCAAGCCGGCCCTTGTACGTCGCCAGAATCGCCTGGCAGACGTCCTCAATCAGCACCAGCTTATGCTTCTTCGCCAGCGCGATGATCGGATCCATATCGGGCGTGAGGCCGAACTTGTGTACCACCAGAAGCGCCCGCGTGCGCTCCGTGATGCATGGCGCGATGGTCTCGGCAGACAAAAGTCCCGTGTCCGGCTCGGAGTCCGCGAAGACGGGGATATAGTTCTCCAGAAGCGCGCCGGCCACGGTGCCGTAGTCGGTGATGGGGCTTACGATGATCTCATCCCCAGGCTCGAAATCCATCGCCATCATCGTGGCGAAAAGCGCTTGTGTGCAGCCTGGAGCCCCGACGCAGTATTTGACACCATGCGCCTTGGCGAGCATCTCTTCCATGCGCTCAACCACGCTGCTTTGGAGGCCGCCGTCAATCACCTCGGCGACGTACTTATGAGCATTGGGCCCCATTTCGCGAGGGAACACGGTGGGTAGTGGCCCCTCCGATGGTTGAAATGCCGCCGCGCCGAATTTGGCGTTCTTGAGGTTCTTGAGCAACTCCGGCCCCGCTTGTTGTTTAGGCATCTTACGCCTCCTCGAGAAAATTCACTATACGATTCCTACCAACCGATGGCTGACCTCGACCTCTGCCGGTCCCCGCTGCGCTTCTTGATAAGCCTCTACACAACGGCGACTCGCTGACAAAGGCGATGATGAACACTGTACGCTATAAATGCGAGATTGTCAAGACCAGACATGATGAGTACCTTAAGTCACTCGCATAGTGCTTTCATTGTGACGCCGTGTTGACATCATAAAGAGTGCAGTGTACACTGTACACCAGTCGTCAGCTGCTCTGACCGAGAATTGATGGAAAAGGACATGGTCTAAGCGGCAGGCAGACTCGTCTTTTCAAGGCTGAATCAGGCGCTATGGAGTGGATTCGAAACGTTTCGGCGCCATGATAGGATATCTGGTGCGCAGCGCAACATCCTGCTGGGCCGTCAGCGCCTTGGTCATATTTCCGGCACTCTAGGCATGTGCTGCGGAGGAAGACGTTCGCCAGGGGTCGGCTATCGGCGGCGCAGGCTGGTTTGATGGAAGGGACTTCACGGATGACTTATGCCAACGCGCTGCAACCGATTGGCAATCTACTGCCCATCCTTGCGGATTATCCCCAGTACGTTGAGCCACTTCAGCATGAGCAACGCTTTCTGGCGCCGCCGGTGGTCGCCGACGAGAATGGCAAGCTGCTCGTGCGCTCTTGGCGCTACTGGTACAACGCGCGCGGCATCGTGGAGATGGAGAACCGCCTCGACTCCAGGGCGACTGCTATCGTGATGGTGCACCCCTGGGGCATTGACGATGGCCACGGACTCCGGACCCCCGAACCTGCGGGGGTGGCTTTTCAGTGCGCGGTGAAGAAGAACCTGTTCGTGCTGGAACATATTCGAGATGTGGTCAATCCGTTCCTGGCGCGGCTGCGGGATGAGGTGGGCATGGTAGGCTTCTCGCTCCCTGGGAAAGAAGACGATATCCGCAGGCTCATGTACGCATCGGTCCTGACGCCGCCGGAGAAACTGAATGTTGCTAAGGGGGAGAGGCTGATGGCGGACCTCATCCGGTCCTGGACATGGAAGGGCCAGCCCCTCATTGCCGAGTTGCGGTTGGACCGGGAGCACCTCCTTCAGAGCTACTTCGCTCAGACGCCATCCACCGATGCCGGCGACCGCTATAACGGCGCGGGATTCTGGGATCTGCCTATGCCCGCCTCCAACGTCCTGGAACGCGGGCCGAAAGACCGCGCTTTCTATGATGCAGAAGGCTATGCGAAGGTCCGCGACTACCTGCAGCGCCTCAATGTGCGCCACATCCTGCTGATCGGCTATTGCACCGACATGTGCGTCAAGGCAACTACCTGCGGCTACAACAACTTCAGCCAGGATTTCAACGTTTTCATCGTGGGGGACGCGACCATGGCGACCTTCCCCGGAAGCACAACCCCCAAGTACGCCACCCAGGTCGCTCTGGCCAATGCGGCGCTGACGCAGATGGTCACCCAGGTGAACTGGGTTCGTATGGAAGCTGTTCGCTGACTCATCTCCGCGGCTGTATTCGACCTTAGCCGCGTTGCCGACCGGCGCAGCCAGGTGATTATCTCAATTGAGCGCGAAAGGAATGCGTCATGAGTTCGGCGCAGGCAGGACAGGACAGCGCAGTTTCCCCGGCCGCCCGTTACACATGGAAGGTCGTCAACCTCAACGCCCCCTTCGCCGCGCGCGATGGAGCAGGGTTGCTCTCCTACAAAGACCGGCTGTGGTTGTTGGGGGGCTGGAACCCGCCTGACAAGGTATATTTTCCGAAGAATTGCAACAACGAGGTGTGGAGTTCGCCGGACGGGGCGACATGGACGTTGGTGAAACCGAACACGTTTAGGGATGGTGCGTATGACCCGGCGATGGACTGGGAAGGCAGACACACTGCCGGGTACGTCGTGCATGATGGGAAGATGTGGATCGTGGGCGGGGACTGCAACCAGGGCCACTATCAGCCCGACGTGTGGAACTCGGACGACGGCTTCCATTGGACGCTGGTCAACGACCATGTCCCGTGGGGACAGCGGGTGCTGCATCATACGGTGGAATTCGCGGGCAAGATTTGGGTGATGGGCGGACAGACCATGCCGCATTTTGCCGCGTCCGAACCCAGGACCATCTTCTATAACGACGTCTGGTGTTCAGAAGATGGAATCAACTGGCGGCAGGTGACGGATAACGCCGCCTGGGAACCGCGCGGAATGATCGGCGGCAGCGCCGTCTTCAACGGTCGCATGTGGCTCCTGGGCGGCGGCACCTACGATACGCCGGCCGTTCCAAAGCGCAAGTTCTTCAACGACGTATGGAACTCGGCGGACGGAGTACGTTGGGAACGACATGTGGAGCATTGCCCGTGGCAGCCCAGGCAGTACCATGAGGTTGCGGCCTTTGACGGCCGCCTGTGGGTAATGGAGGGGGCGGGAGTGGAGCGAAACCCCGATGGGGGGGGCAACCGCAACGACGTCTGGTGCTCCGCCGACGGCATCAACTGGAGCGAACTGCTCCACACGCCCTGGCCGCCTCGCCACGCCGCCAGCGTGGCCGTCCATGACAAGTCGCTGTGGATGATCGCCGGCAACAATATGACGCCTGACGTGTGGAAACTCTGTGCGGGCGAGACATCGTTTTCCACGCGAGGATAAGCATATGGAACTGAGCAACGGCCTGGTTCGTCTTGAATTTGACGACGGGGACGGCAACCTCCGCCAAATCACCGACTTGTCGAACGGGCAGACGGTGCTGAACCGTCCGGACGGCAACCGTCTCCTGCGGCTGACGCTGTCGTCCAGCGATCTGCCCTCCCAGTCGCTCTCCACCCATGAGGGCAGTCAAGTGACGTTCGAGAAAAGAGGCGAAAGGCTGACCATTCAGTTTCCGCGGATCATGAAGGATCATAAGCCGACGGGTATTTCCGCCATAGTGACTGTTCGTCTCCCTGCGGGCGGCTGGGAGGCGTTCTTCCGTGTGGAGATCGAGAACCAGGGCCCCGATACGATCGACGAGGTCGTCTTCCCGTGGGTTGGCGGATGGACCGGGTTTGCGGGGAAGGGAAAGGACCGCATCACCGCTGCCTTGACCAGCGCCGATCCTCACACCGTGTTCCCCAGCATGCGGGCGTGGACGTTCGGGCGCGCCAATCAGCGATTCTTCTGGCCTTCCGAATACCACCAAGTTCACCTCTGCGATATCTCCGGCGGCGGGCGAGGCATCTCCTGCAATCTTTATACGTCGCTTCCGCGCATCCACGGACTGTATTTTGAGAACCTCTCCCGCGATTATGTCAACCTTTGCCTGAGTTGGGGGTGGGTGAGTTGTCCCGGCCTTCAGCCGGGGGGATCCTGGACAAGTCCGGAAGTCGGCCTGGGCGTTCATCAGGGAGACTGGCACGAGTCGGCGGACCGGCTTCGCAGGTCCATTCATCGCTGGTGGCTGGCGCCTCCCGTCACCGACCGCCTGCGTCGCACCATCGGGTACCATAACATCCAACTCACCGGGCACAACCGCGAGTTCTATCACAATCCCTCGGAACTGCCGGCGATCGCCAGGGACTGCCTGCAGTACGGCGTTCAAGACCTCTGCGTCTGGGACTACAAGAGCCAGACCTATGTCGCTTACGAGGATTCCCCGCAATGGGTGCTCCCTTCGGAGACGGAAGCCCGCCTTCGGCAAGCCCTCGCTGAAACCAGGAAACTCGGATGCAACGTCAGCGCTTACGTGGATTACTGGCTCACGGTGGAAAACAATCAGGTATTTCGCGACCTCTCAAATGCTGTTGTTCTTTCGCGGTTCGGCAAACCGATTCCAAGCAATATCCGCGGCGCGATGCACCACGTGCGCTACAATGCCGACTGGCTCGAACAGGGAGGGCGTATCCTCTGTCAGAAAGCGCCGGAATTCCAGCGATACGCCGTGGAATTGTCGCGGCGGGTTCTCGATTTGGGATTCGATTCGATCTTCATTGACGGCGGCTCCTCCTGGCACCTCTGCCATGCCCGCAACCACGGCCACGTCTCGCCCGATGACGGCCTGGAAGGTTGCCTGGATTGGCAGCGGTCGGTGATGGAAATGGTCAAGGCGCGGAATCCGGAAGGGTACATTTTCGGCGAATGCCCGGACAGTTTCAACTCGCAGGTCCTGGACATGGTGACGCGCTGGTGGGGGCCATCGGAGCCGATGGAGATCTATCGGTACGTCCTGCCGGAAGTTCTCTTGCCCTACCCCGCCGACGAGAACGATCAGGATCTCATGCCCAAGGCATTCGCGCGTGGGCATTCGTTTGCCCTGATGACGACCAACATGGATGGTCTGCTTTCCGACCATCCCGCATTCGCGGCCCGCGTCAAACGTCTGGGCGCTCTTCGCCAAAGGACGGCGGAATACCTGGCGCTCGGGCAATTTCGAGACCAGCAAGGACTGAAGGTCGAAGGGGGAGAGGGATACAGCTATACCTCCAATTCCGGTCTGGCGGTCGCTTTCGCCAATTCACAGAGGGAAGAACACGCTGTCAAGATAGCACTCGCTCCGGGCGTACTGAACAAGACCCTTGGCAAACGCGGATTCCTGTTCCTTGAAGAGGGAACCGTAAAGGAAGTTGAACCAACGGAAACGGATGGAACGCTCGCTTTGGAGGCAAAGATGCCGGGCTGCTCCAACGGCGTTTTGTGCATTCCAGAGGAATAGAAACCGGTGAGTTTCGCCAGCGGTCGGCGGCCACGGATGAGATGGGAAATCTTGGATCAAGAGAGGATCACATGATGCCGTTGAGCATGACCCGCAGAAGATCGGCGTACCGGATCGCCACGCTGGAGCTGTTGATTGCGTGCCTGGTTCTTACTGTTGGCTGCGTGGCGTCAAGGGCGATGGATACGGCGGCAGCGGCGACAGGTGCGGCGGGTGTGGCGGTGGAGACGACGGACGCCGTTGCCCTCGACTTCACGAGCAATGGAGACTTTGAGCAGGATATCTCCGGTTGGCGCAGCTACCAGCCGGATGATGGAACCGTGCTCAGCCAGTCCGCGGACCAGGCCTATTCCGGCAAACACTCCTTGAAGGTCGAGACCCCTGCCGAAGCTCCGACGCATGTGCAGGGGACGAACGCCACGTACCGTGTGACTCCGGGCGAGGGGTATGTCATCAGCGTGCGAGTGAAGGGGGAAGGGATGGCCGCCCTCTGGTGCACAGGCGCGAATGGCTGGACCCGGGGGAACAAGATTGCTCTGACTCCGGAATGGCAGGAGTTGAAGGTTCGGCGTTTTGAGGCGGGGAACAGCATCGAGCTTCATGTTCTGGGCACTACGCCTGAGAAGAGGACTTTCTATGTCGACGACGTCAAGGTCGTCATGGACGCGAAGAACCTGCCGGACGCTGAGGTTGCGCCGGTCTGGTTCGAGGCGGAAGGATACAAGTGGTCTATGCCGATAGCAGACGTGTCGGCCAGCGGCGGCGCCTACACCGAAGGAACCCGGCCCGAGTATCCGCTGGCCCACCAACTCCCATTCCCTCAGACGGCGAAGCCGGTCTACGTGTACCTGAAGAGCTGGGTCGACGCGCATGCCGGGACGAATGCGGTTCATGTGTGGGACGCGAACAACCTGGGGGTGCTTTTCCAACAGAGCTTCCCCGCCGCGGCGAAGTGGACGTGGATCAAGATGGGGCCTCTCACTGCGAAGCAGGTGGATATGGGGTTCACCGTGGCGTACGTCTGGAACCCGCCGGATGCGTCGGTCAAGGCCCGGCTGGATGCTGTGGTTATGACCACCCGGAATGACCTGACGGATGAGGAACTGAAGAACATCGAGATAGCGGAAAGCGGATATGACTCGAAAAAACGGTAACTGGATGGAACAGTGCAGATTCCTGGCTGAGAAGGTGCCCCATGACCGGACCTGAAGCAGGCGCGGGTGTCATCCGGGTTCGCATTCCTGCTCCCTATCGCTGCGCCGTGGCGCTCACCTGCGACACGGATATGGCCATAGGGTACGCGCCGCCGGGCGCAGGCTGCCACGGCCGCACGGCGCCGTTTGTCGCCAATTACATGCGGGGGATGATGGGGATCGCAGAACGATTCGGAACGCGGCTGCACTTCTTCAAGATCGCCAACGGTCTGGAGGACGGCTGCGACTATTCCGTCTATCGAGAAGCGCTGGAACGCGGCCACGACGTGGACAGCCATACCTATAGCCACGTGAACCTCGCCTCCACGCCGCCGGAGCGGTTGAACGACGAGCTCCTGCGCGCCAATCTTCTTCTCAAGGCCAAGCTGGGCGTTGACCCGGTTGTCCTGCGAGGACCCGGCGGATACCCGGCCGGCGCTCTCGGACCGGCCAGTCGCAAGGTGATTCTCGCGAGCGGTTTCCGATTTGTCTCTGGCGAGTATAACGGTGACCTCTATCGGGGAGACATGAAAGGCTGCGAGCGTGACGCTGCTGTCCATCCCCCGCATTCATTTCCTGATGGGCTGGTGGAGCTCCCGGTCCACGGCAAGACGGACCGCGCATTCTTCGATCAGGATAAGTGCATAAGTCCCGAAGCGTTTCTCCAATGGCGCGCAGAACATGGCCATCAGCCGGTGGCGTCCGGTTGGCGGTGCCCGTGGACGGCGGCAGGCGCGCTCCGCGAATGGATTGATCTACTGAAGAGATGCGTTGATTACGTCTATGACAACCGCTTGCTCTACGTTTTCTGCTCGCATCCGTATAGCCACTATCTGCACGACCCGGAGAACCAGGTCCTGGGTGACCTCCTGTCGCACATTCGCGGCAAGGAGGAACGTGTCTGGGTCGGAACACTCAGAGGGGTCATTAGAGAACTTTTGTCCTGAGGACCGGAGGAGAATGCAGCCATGAAACGGATGGCACGAATTGCGACCGCTTCAATACTACTTGATGACGCATCCTCAAAATATGAAGTCGGCATTGAACGCGCACTATCCGCTGTGGACGAAGCCGCGCAATGGAACCCGGATCTGATCGTCCTTCCGGAAGAATTTGACATCTGCGGGGTTCCGAAGGCGCGGAGACAGAAGATTGGAGAGCGAGTGCCGGGAGGGCCGATTCAAGAACAATTTGCCGAGAGAGCAAGACGGCACAAGGTCAACGTTGTGATTGACATCCGGGAACGTGCAGGAAGGTCTTTCTACAACACAGCGGTTGTCATTGATCGTTCCGGCAGATATGTCGGCAAGTACCGGAAGACGCACCTCGCGCCCGGAGAGTCCGAGGAAGTCACAGCGGGCGACGACTACCCCGTTTTCCGGCTGGACTTTGGGGTGATCGGAGTATTGACCTGCATGGACATTCATTTCCCGGAAATCTGGCGCATATTGGCGCTGCAAGGAGCGGACGTCATTGTCCATCCTGCCATGTGGCTTGACTATACGGGTGATCTCTGCGAGTCGTTGGTCAATGCGCGCGCGATAGACAACCAGGTTTACGTTGTCACCAGCCACTACATTTCAATGCCGTATCTGGCGGGCAGGCACATGGGCTGTTCGCGTATCGTGGATCCTTACGGACGGACGCGCGCTTCGACGAGCCACCGGCCCGGAGTGGCGGTGGCTGAGGTGGACTTGGACGAAGGTTACGAATCCTGGTTTACAGGCGCGCTCAAAAAGCGCTATCCCACCCTCAAGGAGTGCATGCTCGGCATGCGGCGGCCCGAAACCTATGGGATTATCACGCGTCCGGACAGCCGGAACTCATGGAAGATAAAGAGACCCTCTCTACGCGTCAAGGATTGAACCGCAGGTGCAAGTGCTTGGTTATGAATGAAAGGCAAAACGCGATGACTTGGAAATACGGCAAGCGTTGGGTTTACTCCATTACATATGACGAAGGTTGCGCGGGCCTGATGGACCACGCCGTGCCGATTCATCGGCGACATGGCGTTCCGGGGCACGTGGCACTCGTGGCGAGCCAGATCGGCGTTCCGCGCAATGTTCCGGGCAGCAGCTATGATGGGATGATGATTCTCTCCCGGGAACAGATATCCCAGCTCTGCAAGGAAGGATGGGGGGTCTCCTGCCACAGCATGACGCACGCCGGCATCGCGGAAGGGAATGCCGAGCGCGAGGTCGTCGAAAGCCGCCAGGTCCTTCAGAAGACTCTAGGGATGCCGGTGGACATCTTCTGCGTGCCCGGCGACAACAACGGATATCCGGCATCCCGTGCTGTGGCCGAGCGCGCGGGATATAAGGCCATTCTGACTATCTATGATGACATTAACACGACCGATACCGACCTGCTTCGCCTGTGCCGGTGCCCGCTTCATAAGGAATATCCGCCCCCGTTCTATTCCGCCTTTGATCCGTACAAGCGTCTGCACCAGGCGATGGACCACGGCGGTTGGATCATTGACTATTGCCACTGTCCGATGCCGGGAAAGCCGGTCCACCCCTGGAAGGACTGCACGGCCGAGCAACTTGAGGAAAGGTTTGCGACCGTGCGGCGCGTGGGCGGCGACGATGTGTGGCTGGCGGAGCCGAACGAAGTGGTGCGCTGGCTTCTGGAGCAGAACGCCGGCAAAGCCGAGCGAAGCAGGCGCTAACTCAATTGCCTGGAGACGAATGATGCGTCGAGAAGGAATGCGTCCTGTTGAACGCGTACTGGCGGCTCTTCATCGTGAGCCGGTGGACCGCATCCCCTGGATCGAGGGGATCGTCCAGAACGGCATCGCCTCGGCCCTCTGCGGCGAGAAGATCAACGTGGACTGGTCTGTGGCCCCCGACGGATTCTCGAAACAATCCGGCGCCGAGTCTGCCGAGGAGCAGAAGAAGGCCAACCGCGTCCTCGGCAAGGACAACCTCCAGTTCTCCGCCTTTGCGCCGATCTTCGCCCACAAGATGGTCAAGGCCGACGACGGCAGCCCCGTGCTCGTTGGGGACGGCATGATATGCACCCGCGAGGATTTTGAGAAGCTGTTCAGGCTTCCCTCTCCCCTGGACCGCTCCTTCGTCGCCAACGCGCGCCAATTCATCGCGCACAAAGAAGATTACTGCGCCTGCGCCTGCGTGCGGTTGGGCATCGGCGCGACGCTGTTGAGCATGGGGATGGAGGCCTTCTCTTACGCCATGGCGGACGACCCGCAGTTGATCGTTGATATCCATGACGCTTATGCCGATTGGACTGCCGCGGTGGTCCCGGCGCTTGAGGAGATTGGCTTCGACATCATCTGGGCCTTCGACGATGTGGCGTTCAACTCCGGGCCGGTCTTCAGTCCGGACTTTTACCGTAAGCATATCCTGCCGAAGGAACGAGAAGTAGCAACGGCCTTCTCGAAGCCGCTCATCACCCACAGCGATGGGGATATGGCCCCGCTGCTGGATGCGTGGCTCGGGCTCGGTCAGAAAGCGATCCATCCGATCCAGCCGGACGTGATGGATATTCGCGAGGTCAAGGGGAAATACGGAGCGCGCGTAACGCTCGTGGGGAACATCTTCATGAGCGATCTTGTCCGCAAGTCTCCTTCGGACATCGAGCAGCAGGTCCGGGAGAGGATTGAGCAGATCGGCCCGCGCGGCTACATCATCTCCTCCTCCAACAGCCTCACCGACGACATGAAGCCGGAAAATGTGCTGGCTATGCGCGATACCATTCGGCGATATGGAAGGTCTCGCTGATCGGGAGCGAACGGCGCATCTGTTGATGCTATGCAATGGCCCGAACCACGGCAAATAGGTTCACTTCGTTGTGGACCGCCAGTCTCCAGGGGAATTCAGGATAGGTGGAGAAAACGGCGATGGGGACTAATAATGCGATACAGAAGTGGGCGCATGAAACGGCCGGCATTTCGCTGGCGATGGCGTTGCTGGTCCTTGCCGGCTGGATGGGATGTCCCGTGGCAACGCGCGCCGCGGAGACCATCCGGGTGGGCAACGGTGATTTTGAGGAGGGAATCGCCGGCTGGAAGAAGTACCAGGCTGAAGACCCCACACTGCTGAGCCAGTCCGCAGAACAGGCCCATTCCGGCGCACATTCGCTGAAAGTCGAGACCTCCGGGAAAGCCGGTATGGAAGGGGCGAACAGCAGCGTCAAAGTCACCCCGGGAGAGAGGTATCTCATAAGCGTCTATGTCAAAGGAGAAGGCAAAGTGACGCTTTGCTGCATTGGAGCCGGGGGATGGGTTAGAGGAGCCCCGACTGTCCTCACGCCGGAATGGCAGGAACTGACGCTCACGAGGTTCGAGGCGGGGACCGCTCTGGACGTTCATGTCATTCGGACCGAATCAGCAAAGGGGACCTTCTATGTTGACACGGTGAGCGTCGTACAGGAAGAAAAGGAATTGCCGCCGGCGGAAGTCGCCCCCGTCTGGTTTGAGGCGGAGGATTATCCATGGGCGGCATCGCTGATCGCCGCCGACCCGTCGAGCAGCAAGGGGGCGCATAATGAAGGCAAGAGCGGGTATCCGCTGGCGCACAGGGTTCCCTTCCCTCAGACAGCGAACCCCGTCTATGTCTACCTCAAGATGTGGATTGATGCTCACGATGGCACGAACGGCGTGCAGATATGGGACGAGAATAACGCCCAGATTATTCTGGAGAAAGCCGTCCCCAGCCCGGAAAAATGGACGTGGGTCAAAGCGGGGCCTCTGAGCGCGAAGGCTGTCGGCCATGTGTTCACGGTTGCCGCGGTCTGGAAGACTCCCGACCCGGCGCCGAAATCGAGGCTGGATGCGCTGGTATTGACCACCCAGGGCAACGTAACGGATGAAGAGCTGAAAGAGTTGGAGAAACTCAGCGTCGGTCCCAGGACGGCCTTGTCAATGGCCGGTGCGACGGCCGCTCCTCCGCGGATAGACGGGGTATTGGACGACGCCTGCTGGACGAATGCCGTCGAGCTTGCGCCCTTCACCCTGTTGAACCAGAACAACTCCGCCAGGGAGCAGACGCGAGTCTATGTGTGCTATGACAAAGAGAATCTCTATGCGGCATTCCGGTGCGAGGCAAGCTGCCTCGATCCGCTCCGGAATCAACTCGGCGCTTTCAAGAAGGATGTGACCACGACGGATGACAACCACCTGTTCCAGGACGACTGCATTGGCATCCTCCTGGCGACTGAGCGGGACAAGGATGCCTTCTTTGACATCTTCATCAATGGAGCGGGGACCGTCAATGACGCCAAGTGCGGGGGCAACGACCCGTGGGGGACGAGGGACAAGACCTGGAACAGCAAGGCCACAATCGCCGCCCGGACGGCGAATGGCTACTGGGCGGTCGAGTGTTCGATCCCGTTTACCTCGCTAGGCGCCTCGCCCAAGCTCAAGGACTCCTGGCGGGCGTGCTTCGGAAGGCTGGAACAGAACCAGAAGGAAATCAGCTCATGGCCGCCCGTTGAAGTGGGCGTCCATGAATTGAAGTATTTTGGCAGGATCGTTTTCGGTGAGGATGTCCCTGGCATTAAATCGGTGAATATGGGGGACCTGACTCGGGGCAAGAACCTGTTGACCGCAGAAATCACCGCCTTGCGTCCCAAGACTCCCCTCCGGATAGAGACCTCGCTTGCCTTCGGCAAAGGGTTGGAAACGAGAGCGTTCCATGACTACACCGTCTCCGGGCAGGAGCAGGTGAAGCACGAGTACCTCCTGAATGCGGATGGCGACGTCTATTTCCAGTACAGCATCCTCAATCCGGCCACCCTGGCGACTTATTACGGCTCTCCGCGCTACTCCGCCAGCGTGAAGTCCTCCATCCTCAAGGCCGAGGTGATCGCCCAGTCCCCTTACAAGCTCTACGTCAACGGGACAGAGGCGCAGAAGGAAACCGCATTGTTTGCGGGCGAGAACACCATTGCCATAGAAACTGAAGGCCCAATCAGGGGAGAGTTTTCAGTCGGAGATTTCATCTTTCGGCTGGATAGTACCTGGAAGTATTCCTCCAGCGAGGAGAAGGACTGGAACAAGAAAAGCTTTGACGACAGCGGTTGGAAGCCGGCCGCTGTTGAAAACGGCTTGTTGAAGGAAGAAGGCTACTTGCGCAAGATAGTGCTGCTGAATCACAGCGCTTTCTGGCCCAATTGGGAGAAGGGGGGCGTCTCCATCGCCCAGAATTCCATCCAGCAATTGCTTCTGGTGCCGGAGGGGATACAGGGAAGGACATTGACGGACTACAACTTCTTCCTCGAAGTGCCCGAGTATTTCAATGTGGTGGGTGCGAGCAGCTACTACAAAGGGGCGTCCTACGCCAAGACGTTTGTCCTGGAACAGCAAGGAACCATCACAAGAGACAACCAGACGTACAAGAAGTATCTGGTGCGCACTTCGGATCCCATGCCGTTTCGAGACATTCGCAGGTCCCATTTGTTCTGCGCGATCCTGGTTCAGCTACCGGTGTTGGGGGCGGCGCATCAGTCAGATAAGAGCGCGTTCTACTACTATCTGAAGGGGGAAAACGGACAGATCGAGGAAGTGCCCCGCAAGCTTCCGGTGAATATCCTTCCGCCGCTAAAAGGGAAGCAGCCAGGCAGATACATGATGCAAATGTGGACCGGCTGGCTCAGCAACCTGAGCGATGACCGCTGCCGCGACGAGGTGTATCGTTCCTTGGCGCGCGCGGGTTTCAATGACGTGCTGTATGGAAACGCGCCCGAAGACGCCAAGATGCGGAATAGTGCTCTTATTAATATTACGCTGGGCAACGGCATAGACTGCACACCGTACCTTCAGCAGCACCCGGAACTTGCCCGCGTGGACTATAGCGGCAAGGTCACTCCGCGCGCGGTTTGCCCCACCGCGCTATTGGAGGATGCCGCTCTGTGGGGATTTGTGGAAGGAAAGATCGCGGAAACCATCAAGAGCGAGAAGTTGGGCGGCGTCCAGTGGGATTGCGAGCATGGAGTGTGGGATAGCGAACAGGCATGCTTCTGTCCCCGTTGCTTCAAACAGTTCAGGCAATCCGCCGGAATCTCCGCCGCGACGGAGCTGACCCCTGAGATCATCAAGAAGGATTTCCGCGGCGCGTGGATCAAGTACATGACCACGCGCATGGCGCTGGTGGCCGGGAAGGAACGCGATGCGGTAAAGAAGGTCAATCCTGACGCGATTTTCTCCGTCTACAGTGGCTATCAATCCGAGGCGACAAGAGAAGAATACTCCGTGGACTGGGGCCTGTTGGCGGACAAGATTGACCTGGCCATGTGCGGGTACCAAAGGCCGGAGAAGGAAGTCGCCGACACGTTGAAAGCGCTGGGAAAAACCCCTCTGGTGGCGTCTCATATTGTATACCCCTATTACAACATGGGAACGCCGACATTGCCGCAGGACTACCCCGCGTTTGCCTCCAAGGCGACCGTCCTGCGGCGGGCGGTGGATGGCACCGGCGGGGTGATGGTCTATGAGTTGACCGAACTGGATGGAAGGACCTTCTATTCGTTCGCCGAAATCTCCCGGCTGATTGCCGACCATGAAGGCCTCTTCATTTCCCATCACAAGGACAATTCGCTGGTCAGCGTTTCCGGTGGATTCAAGCCGGACGATGTTACGGTATTCACCGATGGAAAAACGCGTCTGATCCTGCTGATTAACGAGGACAGCGCAAAGAAGACGCCCAGATTGGTCAATGAGCAATTCACGGCGAAGATGAAGGTGTATGACTACTACGCGGAAAAGGAGTTGGGGAACTTAAAGGAAATCGCCGTCGAAGTGGCCCCGAACGATGTTAAGGCATTCCTAGTCACCGAATGACCTAATGAGATCAAAGGCGCTCTTTGGCGTTGCGAAGGAAAGACATCCATGAAAGCGAAGCCCTTCCAGGCGATAACCGGAACGTTTCTCGACGGCCTCGCCTGCGACGTCCCCAGCCAGAACTGGGGGCCGAAGGAATGGCGCAGGCAGTTTGATGTTTTCAAAGAAATGAGGATGGACACGGTCGTCATCATCCGGGTCGGCTGGCGCGACATGGCCATGTATGAATCGCGCGTGATGCCGGCCCCTGTCCGCGAGCCGGACGATCTGGTTCAGTTCTTCCTCGATCAGGCCCAACGCGTCGGCCTTCGGCTCTACATGGGAGTCTATGACAACTCCGATGACCTCCGGCGGCCGGCGTGGGACTCAGAGATTGCCGTGAACCTGGACCTCCTCGACGAGATACTGGAGCGGTACGGCAACCACCCGGCTTTTCACGGTTGGTACCTTAGCCACGAGCCGGATCTAACCCTTGAGCCTTGGCGGATATGGGACCCCCTGGTGGCCAAAATGCGGCGGCTGACGGCGAAGAGACCCATCCTCTTTTCCCCTCGGTTTGAGGGCCGGAAATGGCGCAGCGAGTCTCGTGAAACTCCGAAAGAGTACGCGGCGCGCTTCGACCGCGTGCTCAGCGGAATGACGAACCATATTGACCACGCCGCGTTTATGGACGGCCACTGCGGCATCACGGAATTGGGGGACTACGCCGCCGCCATGGGCCCCGTTCTTCAGAAGCACGCTATCGAGTTCTGGTCCAACTTGGAGACGTTCGACCGCGACATGCCTATTCGCTTCCCGCCCATTGACTGGCTGAAAATGCGCCACAAGCTGGAGTCCATTCAGCCCTATGTCACCAAGATCATCACCTTTGAGGCGGCGCACTTCCTGAGTCCCTACTCCATGTGGGACTCAGGGCGCCACTTGTTCAGGCGATATATGAGCTACGTCGAGGCGCAGCGATCCATCCCGGCGCGCCGACTGCCGGTGCGGAGGAAGCCCTAGTATGGATTTCACGACGGACGGCGGTATTTTGAGTGCGGTTTGTGCCGGTTGTCAGTCGCCGGTCACCCGGGAGACTCCGATTGAGGGGGCTCGCCGGTGTGGGGGGAGTCTTGCAGCTATGGTCGCCAACGTGTTCAGCGTGAGCGCCCTGCTGGTGTTCTCGCTGGGGTGCGCCGCATCTCCGGCGAGGCATCCACGACTGTACTTCACGGCGTCTGATCTGCCTCGGCTTCGGGAAATGAAGGGGAGCGGAATCCATGCGCGCATATGGCGGAACCTTGCGGACTCCGCCGATCCGTATCTGAACCGGACGCCGCGGCAGGAATGGATCGCGCCCATTTCGCCGGACCCCATTTACGAGAACCTCTACGATCGTTTCTATGCGATCATGGCGGACATGTCCATCGTCGAGCACATGGCCTTTGCCGACGCGCTCAGCGGCAACGACAAGTACGGAGAGGCTGCGCGCCAATGGACGCTGTCCTTTTGTCGCGTATGGGCCAGGGAAGCTGACGGCGCCCCAGATGATGGCAAAGCTTATGCCGTATCGCGATGGATGAAGGGGGTTGCCGTCGGCTATGACTTGACCTGGGATCGGCTGACAACCGGCGAACGCGAGGAAGTCCGTAACAAGCTTGCCGCGGTCTGCCGCCTGTACTACAAAGACTACTTCTCTCAGCCGCCCCAGAACGGACCCGAGTTCTCTTCACATCATGCCATCGTTGAGTACGCCTCGTTCGGGGTGGCCGCTTTGGTGCTGCTCGGCGAGGTGCCGGACGCGCAGACATGGTTGGACGCCGTGACGAAGAAATTCGAGGAACACCTCCTGCCCATGGGGCTGGCACAGGATGGCGCTTGCGCGGACGGGGCGACATTCTGGGCCTCGACCATGCAATCTCGCCTTTTCTTCATGGACGCTCTGCGGCGCGTCACCGGTCGGGACCTGTTTGGCGAGTACTCGAAGTACATGAACGCCGACGTGGCTCTCGCCTCCATTGCAGCGGAGCAGCAACCCGGCTGGGACTGGCCCGATCAAACCGTGGTCCTGGCCGCGTCGTATGGACAGCTCGACTACTACTCGCCGGTGCTCCTGTACCTGGCGCGCGAGTACCGGCGGCCCATCTATCAATACCTCGCCCTCTGGGACCGTTCGCTCGGAAGCCTCCGCGAGACGCACTATGTGACGCCCACGCGTCGAGAGCAGTTGCTCTTTTCGTTCGGCGGCTATGCCTACGTTTGGTGCGATGAGACCGTTGAGGCAAAGCCCGACGAGCAGCGATTGTCCTACTTCTTTCCGTCCATGGGGGGCGCCTTTGCGCGGGCCAGTTGGCGTGCCAATGATCTGCTCGTCGGCATGAACAGGAACGGTATCGTGATTCATGCCGGCGGGTCGCCTGTTCTGATCGCTTCCCATGGTGCGGGGCTTGGCGCGCTTGAGGACGACGGGAAAGTTGCCGTGATTCGTTCAGCAGGCGGCAAGCGCGAAGATGTGACGCTTACCCTGCGCCGGCCCGACAGGGTCGAGCTGAGGATGAGGGCCTTCCCGCGCGAGGTTGGGCTCACCGAGCGGGACGGACGCTACTACGGTTGGCTGGAGGTCGAGGACCTCTTCTCCACGACGCGGCCCCATGTTTCGGGCTTCAAGGCCATCCCCTGGCAGCAGGGGGTCAACAAGCCTTCGCGGGAACTGGTCGCCTGGGGACCCGCGGGGAGCTTCGAGGCCCCCATCGAAATTCCGGCCAACGGCGAGTGGCGGCTGTGGCTGCGCGGTTGGACGGACGGCCCGCGAGGCGGTGCCATCAGCATCTCCTGGGACGGCAAGCCCTTCTATTCCAGCCAGGGCAAACACGAGTTCACCGGTGACGCCCAACTGCGCTTCGACTGGCTGGACCTCGGTTCGGCCCCGCTGATCAAGGGACGACACGTCCTGGGGGTGGAAGCCACGGGCGATTGCGGGCACATGCTCGACGTGCTTGTTCTCACCACGGATCCGGGCTACCGGCCCGATGAGACCAAGCCCCTGCCGCTCTTCTGGCCGGCCTCGCTGGCGCCGGACATGAGCTCCCTGGCGGATTCGGGCCGATGGGAGTTCTGGTGTCTGGACATTCCTGTTCGAGAGCAGAATGAGCTGCGCTGGAAGTCCGGGGTGAGCCTTCGCGTCATGGAGGGTGCGATCATGGACTTCGCGCCGGAGGGGTTCGAACCGCCGAACGCGGTGGGATATGACAAGCTGGCTCTGTTCGATCCCGCGCCACGCCGGTTCCCCAAGGTTGTTCTTGCGCCATCGGATAGGGGAGAGATCGTCATCGAAGTACACTGCAGGCCGACGCAGGGTCTGTGAGGCGAACAACGAACAGGACCATGCGTGATGCCATCGGGCGCTATGGATGTTGGCAAGACTGCGCGTGGGCATTTTCGGAAACTCATGCTATTCTTGGAGAACCTATGTCTCAGAAATCCACCGCCGCTATGGAAGAACAGTCACGATGTTTCAGATTGGTCTATGACATAGCGCCGCAATATGTGAATGACCATTGTTTTCTTCGGGAAGAGAATGGAAACATTCATCTATTTCACATCGCGGGTCTTATCGGCAAGCGCTGCTATGACGCTGGAAATGAGGTAACTTTTGGACACGCGACAAGCAGGGACCTTGTAGAATGGAAAAGAGAGGCAGACTGCCTCTCCAACGATCCCAACTCAAGACATGAGCCAGATCATATTTGCGCCCCATATGTTTGCAATGCAGGAGGCAAGTATTTCCTTCTCTATGGGGGCGGCAATGTGAAGTCCCAAATAGAAGCGATGTGCCTCGCATGCTCAGATGATCTTTACAACTGGACCAAACACCCCGCCAACCCGATCTTTCGGCCATCGCGACACTGGGCTGAACATGAACCGTTCTCTGGTCTGTGGGGTTGTTGCAGAGACCCCCATGTGATATCTCATCCCGACCATGGATACATCCTTTACTATGTTGCCTGGATAAAGGGGACAAGAGGTAATCTGGCTGCCCTGGGGGCGGCCATTTCGGACAATCTCATCTCTTGGCAAGATATAGGCCCGGTCATGATTCGAGAACGGGCCAATGAGTACTCCACGGCGTCCATGGAATCCCCGTGTGTTGTTGAAAGAGAGGGTCGGTTTTACCTGTTCTACAAACATCGTGATGAAACCAGGCTTGCCGTTTCAGAGGATCCCTTCAATTTTGCCGACAAGCAGGATATCTGGTTCTCAGTTGCGCATGCCGCCGAAATATTCGAAATCAAGGGGAGATGGTACATCAGCAGTTGTTCGCGTGAATTGCTGGATGTGCGTCACGAGAAAACGGATAGGACAAAAGGCTTGTATCTGGCATGTCTGGATTGGACTGGTGATATGCCTTGCGTTGTGCCGTTTGTGCCTCCTGATTCGTCGCCAACATGACAACCATGGCAAGCGGGTCATCGGATTTATCACAAGAGGCGCATAATGAAGAATAAGATCCAAGAAGCGGGACACAACGCTGACGCTTCCAAGGACGCGGCGAGTGTGTTGAGCAAGAGGGAAGACGCCCAAGGATATGCGATCTGGTCCGTTGACTGGGAGGATGGCGACGAACGTTTTCATCCAGCCGGGCGCTTCGTTGAAGCCAGTCGGCGGATGCACGAGATTCTTGGAGAGGTTACAGGGGGGCGGATGACGTGGTACGCTAAGGTGGATTTCCTCAGCGATATTACCGACCATCCGGGGCTGGACCGTCTGGCGCAGGATATCCTCGATGCCGGGGGCGAAATCGGTCCACATATTCACCACTGCTCATGGGCGCCATACTGGCGGAAGCGCGCATTTCAGAGAGCCCATCGGGTATTGCAGGACCGCCTCGGAGTTGCGGCGACCTCCTACTCGTCAGGTATGGGCAATTATGTCAACACGGACACACAGGCCCTCCTGGAACTGGGTTTCAGGGACGGCCGGCTCTTGTATCCGTGGCTCAAGCACAACTATGCCGCGTATTTCGATCACCCGTATTACAGCGGCCTGGCGGGGATGGACTTGCTGGACAGCGCCGAAGGCATCCGGGCCGGCTATGTCGATCCGGAGGACTACAGGCGCTATACAACGAAACAGACCGTGGTCAACTTCCCGCAAACCCGTCTGCCCGAGTACCGTGAGAACCCGGATAGTCAGTATCAACTTACCTTGGGCGTGAATACCGAGGAGAACAGCGAACGGCTCATCACTTCCGCCGAAGCACATACCCGGTTCATCCACGGCTATTGTCATCCCTGCGATGTCTGCGACGAAGAGGGGCGGATTACGGAACAGGCGTTGAGGCGCATTAAACATCTGGCGGTATTGTTGAAAGTGGAAGGGTTTGCGTTCGTTACAAGCGCGCAGGCCAGGGCGGCTTTTGACAAATATGGAGAAATCGCCACATGATGCTCTTGTCTGAAACGAAGAAAGGTGTAAGACGATGAAGATCGGCATTGTGGACTTGGACACTTCCCATCCGGCTTCCTGGATTCCGATCGAACGCGCGATGGGACATGAGGTGGTCGGGGTGTGGGATAGCGGGGTGGTGCATCCGGCAGGGTATGCGGAGAAATTCGCCGCCGACCGTGCGATCCCGCGAGTGTTCTCATCACTTGTCGAAATGGCCGCCGAGGTGGACTGCGCGGTCATTCACGGCTGTGACTGGGGCACTCATATCGAGAAGGCGCGCCCGTTTCTCGCCAAAGGGAAAGCGGTGATGGTTGACAAGCCTCTTGCCGGGAACGTGCGTGACCTTCGTCAGTTGGCGCAATGGGCAGACCAGGGAAAGCGGATCACCGGGGGATCCGCGTTGCGTTACTGTGTCGAGGTGCGCCACTGGCTCGCGATGGACCCCGAGCAGCGCGGTCGCCCGCATACGGTCTTCTGCGGGTGCGCAGTGGATGAGTTCAACTACGGAATCCACGCCTATTCCCTTCTCAGCGGCATTATGGGGCCGGGCATCATCAGCGCGCGCCATCTTGGCGCGGGAGTGCAGCGGCGCGTGCAGGTCAACTGGGCGGACGGCCGGATGGGGCTGATTGCCGTGGGCAAGCAGGCTGCTTCGCTGCCGTTTCATGCCTCCATCGTCACGGAACGGGGGCAGCATCAACTCGTCGCAGACCCGAATCTTCTCTACCGGGCGCTGCTTGAGGCGACGCTGCCATATCTTTCCGGACAGGCAGAGACACCCCCCGTGCCCGTGCGCGACTTGATTGAGCCCGAGTTGGCGGCGCTGGCCGCGCGCCAGTCCTGGCTGAACGGCAACAAGGAGGTGCGGCTGGCCGAGGTGAGCGAGGATGACTCCGGGTATGACGGCGCCGAGTTTGCCGCCGAGTACAAGAGGAACAAGTACGGTCCGCGATAGGCCGAAGAAAGGTTCAACGCACGTGGACGGACGACTGTTGAGAACCGACCGACCGCGCCTCTATCACGCCGTCGGCGATGGCGGATACCAGTTCCCGATGCCCGCGGACCTTGTCCGCAAACGCATCCTGGCCAACATCCTTGCAAGCTGCGAGGAGATGGAGTCAAAGCATCCGGCTGAGCGCATCCCGGAATGCCCCGATAGTCCGCATCCGTTTCATCAGCTCTATATCTCGTTCTTTGCCGGCCTTGAAGCCGGAACACTTATAGAGCATTACAGTTTTGCATGGCGGATGACCGGCGACCGGCGCTGGCTGCAAAGGGCCAGATGCTGGCTCAACGCGGCCACCGCCTGGGAGCATAGTGACCGTGTGGAAGAGCATTTCTACACGGCCAATCGTTACATGCATGCGTTCGCGGTGGCGCTTGACTGGCTGGCGGGCGCTCTGACCGCCGAGGAAGAGCAGCGCATCGAGGCGTGCCTGACGCGGTTGATGGACCGCTGGTGGCCGGATGTTGACGCGGGCCGGCACAACACGGAAGGCGGACATCACACGGTGGTGGACAACGGCCACTTCGGGGTGGCCGCCCTGCAACTGCTGGGGCGCCACCCGCAGGCCGAGGAGTGGGTGCAGGCGGTTGTAGATCGGTTCCGGGCGGGCATCATGCCCAACGGCTGCGGGGAAGATGGCTCCCCGACGGGCAGGCTCGGCCACGAAGGGAATGAGAATGCCTGGATGCTGCAATTTTGCGACGCGCTGCGCAACGTGACAGGCGTGGACCTTTACAGCGAATTTCCCGAGCGTCTCCGCCGGCCGCTGCTGTTCATGCGGTATCACCTCGTTCCGCCGGACGAAATACCTGCCCGACGTTACACGCCAGCCTATGCAAACATGCTGAACAACGATGGCGCCACGCAACTGGATGATTGCAGCCCTGTCTTGTTGCGTCTGGCGCAGGAAGCAGGGGATGAGGAATTGCGCGACATCGCTTTGCGGGACCCCATGATGGGGCAGATCAACCACGTCGGTCTCGGCGTTAAGAACTGCGCGGACGAGAGCATTTTTGCCGAGGCCATCATTTCCAGGGGGCCCTATGCCTATCTGTGGTACGATCCGGATTTCGTCCCCCGCGTCCGGAAGGATGTCATGCCCCTGTCCCGCAAATTCAGCGCCAAGTACGGCGAGTCGGTCGTTCTTCGCAGCGGTTGGGAGAGCCGCTCGCTGGTTGCGCAGGTTGTGGGATACGGCGGATGGAGCGGGGCGAATGCGTTCAGCAATCTGCACGTTCAGTGGGCAGGGCATCCATTGCTGACCTGCATCGGCGCTTTTGAGTCTATTCCCGTCTTCTGCGGCAACCTTCCGTCCGTCGGCGGCCAGAATGAGAATGTGGCCCTTGCCCGCCAGTTCGTTTCGAACGAAGACGAGGACATGGTGCTCATGGAATCGCCACGGACTTGGCATGAATACCACCTCCTGCGCGGGCGCGTACCCGCCCTGCTGGTCGGCGTCCGGCGTAAACCGCGAGGGGTGAGAATCCTGCAGGAAAAGGGGGAAAGCTTTACGCGCCTGGACGGTCAGGACTATCTGCAATATCCACGCGAGCCTTACTTTAACCCCGAAGCGGGCGAACTGAGCATGAGGGTTCGTCTGTCTTCTCCGGTTGACAACACACGGCAGCAGATTCTTTTTCACGCGGGTACGAGCCTTCGGGCCTGCGGAACGAATGTGAACAGCTTCTACTTGGGCTTCATGGGCGACGGCAAGGAACTGACGTTCGGGGTCTTCAGCCAGCGTTACCTACATGTTGCCGTCGGTATTCCGGCTGACGTCGCTGCGGTGACAGCCGGCAAGTGGCATGAGATCACCGCTCGCTGGGGAGGCTTCAACACCCCGGGAGCCCGCCCCTTTATCGAGCTGGAACTGGACGGACAAAGACGGCGGGTTGACGACCCTGACACTTTCGGGGAGGTTGGAAAGGACACCTTGGGTCTTGCGAGGCAAAAAGCGAGGCCGTTCCATATCAAGCCCAATACGTCGCTGGCCTTCGGGGCGCCGGTCCAGCTTCGCGGCGGCGGGACGGAGGCAGATATTTCCCGAATCGTCCTGACCTGTCCCGGACGGCAGCCGCTCCGCATTGATTTCAGCGTCGGCCTCGCGGGCGAAACCGGCAGCGGCGAGCTTGTTTACAAGCTGAATCCAACCGCACTGCTGGAACTGGAGAAAGACGGAGCTCTCCTTGGCGCAGGCCCCGAAAAAGTCAGGGTGCTCAGTGTCCTTCCCGGTGTCGAATTCCGGCGTGAGATTGTACCCTATTTCCCGCCCGCTCTGCCTGCGGGGAGCCTGAAATACTTCAATAGGGACGGGTTCGAGGCCGATGCGACCCGGCTGCTGGCGTCCTGTGGGAACAGGAACCTGCTCGTCTTTCTGTTTGCGCCGGAATCGCCTGCAACGCGCATCGAAAACTTGGATGGCGGGTTTGAGTTGCATGTGAACGATGTCAAACGCCGGTTCACTTTCGCCCCTGGCTCTGGTCAGATACTGCAACGCGGGCGCGCCCCGCGATAGGCTGGCAGGAGAGTCGTCAGTTCCTTTGGCATAGTCATATGATGAAGGGAGAACCAATGAAGTTGCTCATCGTCACGGACTTGGAGGGCGTTTCCGGAATCGTTGATTGGGACCCCGAGGAGAAGAGCACCCCCGAACAGCGGGCGTACCAGGATTTTCTCATGACCAACGAGGTCAACGGCGCGGTCGAAGGGGCGTTGCAGGGCGGCGCCAAGGAGGTCTGGGTGTCCGAGTCGCACCCGATCGACATTCGTCAATTGCACCCCGACGCCCGGCTGCTCAAAATGAGCCCGCGGAGGCTGACACCACGCCAGCTTGGGATGACGCGCGGGCGGTGGGACGCCGCCGCCTTCGTGGGCAACCATGCCATGGCCGGAGACCGAGGGACCCTCTCCCATACTCAGAACCCCGCTACCGCAGCTATCAGACTCAACGGACGGCTGGTGGGGGAATTCGGCATTCAGGCGGCGATCGCCGGCGACTTCGGCATGCCGATGATCTTCGTCAGCGGAGATGACGTTGCCTGCGCCCAGGCGCGCGAGGTCGTCCCCGGCATCGAGACCGCCGTTGTCAAAGAGTGCGCCGGCCGGTTCGCGGCGTGGTGCCTCTCACCGAAGCGCGCGCACGACCTGATTGCCGAGCGGATGGCGGTCGCCGCGCGCCGGTGGAAAGAGATCACCCCGTTCGTCATTCCCGGCCCCGTGACTCTCCGCGAAGAGCTCATCAGTGGATACGTTCGCGAAGTCACCGCGCCGACGGCTTGGGAGGCGTTCGAGATCCGCTGCCGGCCGGCTTGACCCGCATTGGACCAACTGAACAGGAGATCAGCCACACATGACCGCACGAACCTACCGCGTCGCCGCAAGCTGTTTTGAGCCGGACGAGCGCCAAGAGATGAGCCAACGCCGCGAGGCGCTTCGGGAGCACATGACCCAACTCCTCCAGGAGCAGAAGCCCGACTTGCTGGTCCTGCCGGAAATGGTCGCCGTTTACGGCCTTGACCGGCAGCACCGATGGGGCGCGGAGCCTGCGATGGGCCCCACCGTGGAAATGGCATCGAAACTTGCCGTGGCGTTTCGGGCGAATATTTGCGCGCCCATCGTCGAGGACGACGCGGGCGCCCTATACAACACCGCGATATACATTGACCGATGCGGGCGCATTGCCGGCAAGTATCGAAAGCGCCTTCCAACGGTTGGGGAGCTTGACGGCGGCATACGGCCCGGCGCGGACGACCAGCAACCGGTGCTCCTGGACGGGCTGCGGGTGGGCACGGCGATCTGTTTCGACGAGAACTTCCCTGACCTGATCTGGGACTGGATCATCGCAGGGATCGACCTGCTGACCTTCCCCGCGTACACGTATGCCGGGGACCTGATACGCACATGGGCCATCCACTGCGGCGTGCCGTTGGTCTGCGCGTTTCCGTGGGAGTCGGTCATTTACGACCGTGACGGCGCCGTCCTTGCCATCGCCGGCACGGACACCTCAACCGTGCGCTTCGGCCATCACGCTCGGTGGATCGCCTGCAGCCTCAATCTCCGAAGCCGCATCTACCATCTCGACAGGAACCAGGACAAACTCAAGGGATTGGCCGCGCGGTACGGAGGCAAGGTGGATGTCCGCCTCATGGTCCGCGACGGGCGCATGATGATCACGGCCGTGTCTGATGAGGTAGAGCTCGACGCCTTGGAGCGGGACATGGGCCTTGTGCCCCTGCAGAAATACTTGCGAGAAAGCCGCGCTCGGGCGCAGGCTTCCGGACGGTGTTGATCAAAGGTTCTGGGAATGCCCCTTGGCATAGACCCCACTAAGGTATGGAGCAAATGGACGAACACAAGACAAGAACCGACCGACCTCGCCTCTATCATGCCGTCGGCGACGGCGAATTCCAGTTCCCGACGCCCACGGACCCTGTCCGCAAACGCATCCTGGCCAACATCATCGCCAGCTGCGTGGAGTTGGAGTCGAAGCGTCCGGTCGAACGCATCCCGGAGTGCCCCGACAGCCCGCACCCGTTCCATCAACTCTACATCACATTCTATACCGGCATCGAAGCGAGTGCCCTGATCGAGCAATACAGCTTCGCGTGGCGAATGACGCGGGATGAGCGTTGGTTGAAAAGGGCCAGGGAGTGGCTCTCCGCAGCCTGCCGGTGGGAACACAGTGATCGAATCGAGGAACACTTCTACACCGCCAATCGCTACATGCAGGCACTGGCTGTCGCCCTGGATTGGCTGACAGGCGCGCTTACGGAGCAGGAGGAAGCGCGTATTACGGACGTTCTGGTTCAGATGATGAAACGCTGGTGGCCGGATGTGAATGCGGGCAGGCAGTGCACCCTGGCCGGTCATCATGCCGTGGTTGACAACGGGCACTTCGGCGTGGCCGCTCTGCAATTGTTGGGACGGCATCCCGATGCGGGGGAATGGGTCCAGGCAGTGGTTGACCGCTTCCGGGCGGCCATCATGCCCAACGGCTGCGGCGAGGATGGCTCCCCCATAAACGGCATAGCTTTCTGGAAGGGAGAGAATGGGTGGATGCTGCACTTTGCCGACGCCCTTCGGAATGTCACAGGGGTTGACCTGTGCAAGGAGTTTCCGGAGCGTCTCATCAAGCCCTTGCTGTATATACGCTATCACCTTGTGCCGCCGGCAACAATCCTGCCCCGACGCTACGCCCCGGCCTACAGCAACACATTGACCTCCAGCCCGTACCATCAGCTTGACGGCTTCAGCGCGGAGTTGCTGCGCCTGGCGCAGGATGCCGGGGATGCAGAACTGCGCGACATTGCCCTGCGTGATCCCATGATGGGGCGCATGCTCCGCTTCGGTGCGGGGGTGAAGGGCAGTCCAGCGGAGTGCATGATCGCATTTGGTCCCTATGCCTACATGTACTACGACCCCGACTTCAAGCCCTGCGCGCGAAAACAAGCCTGGCCGCCGTCACGGAAGTTCAGCGCGGAATGTGGGGAATCGGCCATTCTTCGGAGCGTGTGGGAGAGCAGGTCCCTGGTGGCTCAAGTCGAGGGATACGGCGGGGTGCCCGCGCATTTCAGTTTCAGTAACCTGCACGTGCAATGGGCGGGGTATCCCGTGCTGACATCCATCGGCGCCTTTGAAGCGAGCCCCCGTTCGTGCGGCAACATGCCATGTGTCGGCGGCCAGGATGAGCACGTCGCCCGGTTGCGCGATCTGGTTCAGAGCGCGGACGTTGACAGCGTTCTTGTCGAATCCCCACGGGTCTGGCACGAGTACTGGCTCCTGCGTGGGCAGACGCCTCTGCTGCTTGCTGCGGTACGGCGAAGGCCGCGCGGCGTCAAGGTTGTGGAAGAGAACGGTGAGACCTTCGCCCGGCTCGACGGCAATGACTATCTGCAATACCCGCGCGATCAATACTTCAATCCGGACGCCGGCGAGTTGCGCATGCGCGTGCGCCTGTCGCCTCCGGCGGACGCCCATCGGCGACGGATTCTATTTCACACCGGCACGAGCTTGCCCCCCGGCTGGGGCGCCAGCGTCAACAGCTTCTACCTTGGGTTCATGGGCGACGGGCAAGGGCTGACCTTCGGGGTCCAGAACCAGCGGTATCTTGTTGTGAACGTCAGCCTGCCGGCGGATGTTGCCGAGATCAGGTCCGGGACATGGCATGAAATAGCCGCACGCTGGGGAGGGTTCAACGCGCCGGGAGGCCATCCGTTTATCGAGGTCGAGTGCGACGGGAACGTCGTGCGTTGTGACGACCCCGATAAGTTCGGTGAGGTGGGACGAGACACGATAGGCCTGGTGCGGGATAAGCCTCAGACGTTTTACGTCAAGCCCAATACGGTCCTGGCTTTCGGCGCGCCGGTGCAACTTCCGGACGCGGGGACCGCAGGCGATATCAGCGAGATCACCTTGACCTGTCCGGAACGCGCGCCGCTTCAGATCACTTTTGAGAAGGGTCTGGCGGGCGAGACAGGTAGCGAAGCTATGATATATAAACTGAACCCCACCGAACTGATCGAGTGCGCCGGACCGAGAGCGCTCTTTGGCGCCGGGCCGGAACGCATACGGGTGTTGGGCGTCCTGCCCGGCACCGAGTTCCGAAAAGAGACCGTGCCGTATTACCAATCCGGTCTCGCCGCGGGAAGTACAACAAGCTTGAGGGAGGGAGGAGAGTCCGACTCGACGCGCGTGCTGGCGTCCTGTGATAACAAGGACCTACTCATTCTATTGTTCGCGCCGGAAGCGGCGAAGGCCCGCGTCACGAACACGGGCAGCGGCTTTGAGTTATGCGTGGACGGCGCCAGACACCTGTTTGCGTTTCAGCCGGGGCGCAATCAGATACTGCAACACCGATGCGGACCGGACTGCCCATCGTGTGGGACCGCGTGATATGCAGCCGAAGGAGCTTGCCATGGGCGTAAGACCGAGACAAGGTTCCCCGTCCGAACGAGTCGGCAATCCGCTGCAGAAAGCGCCTGGGACCGTCCCCAAGAACGCTGTCATCCCACGGCTGCTGAACTTTGGGAAGACGCCCCAGGCATGGGTGAAATTGCGGCAACGCATTCTCGAGCAGTGGCTGCAGTTCCTCGGACCATTTCCTCCGAAGTGCGACCTGACGCCCAGCGTCGTCGGCGAGGAGACGTTGCCGGCATTCACGCGCCGCAAGGTGCGGTATCGTGTGGAGGCGCACGGCGACGGCCTCTGGGTCGAGGCGTATCTCCTGATCCCCAGGTCGGGACCTTCACGCCGCCCCGCCGTGCTCGTGTTTCACTCAACCACCGAGGACACGATCCGGGAGCCGGCCGGGCTTGCGGGACCCCGTTCGCTTCATACCGGCCCGCACCTGGCCGAACGCGGGTACGTCGTGCTGTGTCCCACAAACTACCTCTGGGACCGTCGCGGCCTGTCCGTGGCCGACGATCTCGTGGATCGAGAGATGTATCTCGCAACGACCGCGAGGGCGCTTTCCGGCCATCCGAACCGGACCGGCATGGGCAAGATGATCTGGGACGGCATCCGGGCCGTGGACTACCTTCAGACCCTTGACGAGGTTGACCCCGACCGCATCGGATGCTTCGGGTTCTCGCTCGGCGGCAAGGAGGCGCTCTACGCCGCGGCGTTCGACAGCCGGCTCCAGGCGACGGTGAGCACGGAGGGGGGAATCGGGCTGACATATTCGAACTGGCATGATCCTTGGTACCTCGGCCCACGGATACGCGAGCCCGGATTTGCGATGGACAATCACGAGGTGCTGGCCCTTGTCGCGCCGCGCGCTTTCTTGCTGGCCGGCAGCACGGGAGGGGTGAACGAAGAGGACGGAGAATACAAGGTCGGATACGATGGGGAGCGCAGTTGGCCGTACATTGCATCGGCGCTCCCCCTCTACGAGATGCTCGGCGCGAAGGAGCGCATCGGGCTATTCTGCCACGCGTGCGGCCACAGCGTGCCGTCCGTTGCCCGGGAGACGGCTTACGCGTGGCTGGACACATTTCTGAGATAAGCGCGCGGCGCCAGGCGCCATCGTTCATTGACGCGACCGCAGACGTTTGCCCGGACGCCGAGCGTCACGGACAAGCGCCGTAACGCTTCACCAGTTCGATGACGCAGGCATAATTCTCGAACGGCACGCCAGGGGGGATGGAGTGGTCGGAATGATAGATGTAGCCGCCGCCCTGCTTCGCGGCAAGGAGCTTCGTTCGGACTTCTTCCTCGATGGCCCCCTTCGTCGTCGCCATCACATCGGCGCTGATGTTGCCGAAGAAGCAGATCTGCGTGCCGTAAAGCTTCTTGTACTCGCGGACGTCGTTGCCTGCGCGCGCTTCGAGGGGTTGGACCGCGTCGTAGCCGATCTCGATGAGCAGCGGGATGAGCTGGCCGACGGAGCCATCGCAGTGCAGCAGCATCGGGATATCGGCCTCGCGACAGAACTGTTTGATGCGCCTGTGCAACGGCGTTAGGAACTCGCGGAACATCGTTGGTGAGAAGAGCATGCCGTTCTTGTAGCAGAGGTCGCTGGACATCCAGTGTCCGTCGAAACGCATCCCCTCGCTCACACACAGCTCGCACATGCCGATGTGAAAGTCGGTGTAGACCTCGAACATCTCACGGACCCATTCCGGCTCGCTGGCCATGCGCATCAGGAGGCGGTCGTAGCCCATTGCCGTGATGAAGAACCAGCACGGATCGCGCGGTGAGATGCAGACGAACACGTCGTTGTTCTGCCGCTGTTTCAAGTCCTCCGCCATGCCTGCCGGGATGCGGCTCCTGTCCACAACGAGCTGCTCACGCATTCTCTTCCAGTCGGCTTTGGTCTTAAGCGTGTAGTCCATTTCGTGCGACGCACCCAACCGGCCTTTCCATTGCTTCTTCGTCACGCCGTTGCCGTCGCGAAGGATCACGTACTCATTGGTCTTTTCAAGCGTCTCCTGGGGAAGCCCGAAGCTGTTGTCGAACGACATTGTCTCGATGGTGTCCAAGTCGAAGTACTTAATCGGTTCCATGCCTGCCGGCAGTCCCTCTTTTTCCCAACGGGCCCTCGTCTCGGGCCAGAAGCTGGTTTCGCACCATGTTATCCGGTCCACCGGCTGCCGGAACAACGTCTGCCTGAATCGTTCGCGATTTGTCATCGTTACTCCTCCAACCTGTGATCGAACTGGCGTGGATGGTGATTGCGAGAAGAAGCGACTGCTATGGCGCTTCACCTAATGGGGAATTGTTCACCTCGAAATATTAACCCACCCGCCCGCTTTATACATATATAGCCCGTCGAGTCCCCTGCACATATCGCCGATCGCCGGCTTCAGTACGCCAAGGTCTCTCAGGGGCATGTCCATGGAACTGAAGCGCAATTGGGAATTGTTCGAAACGGCGCACTCCACTCCGGATCCGCGGTATGAGTTGCCGGCTGCGCTGCAACACACCTTGCCCCCGTTATGGACAACTACGAGTTTTCCGGCGTCGTCCATGTCCCGCCGGAGTATGGGGCAATCTTGATGGTCCGGCAATATCCCGGAAGGACTGCCGCTTTCCACCCCGAATGTGCAGCCGACGATGGATGCGAGCAACTCTTCGTTAGCCGAATCCTTGTCAACGTTGATGACTGTGCTCTGGGGATTGCTGAAATAACAGTTGCCTATCATGACATCCTTCATGTTGCCCATGAGGTTCACCAGAATTTGCGGAGCCTTTCCCGTCAGTCTGCAGTTGGTCACGGAGATCCCCCAGGAACTTGAGTTCCGCTCGGTGCCGGGATAGAAAGGCCGATGGATGCCGCACAGTTGCTGGTAGTACCAGTTGGGCACGGTCCAGTTGGCGATAATGTTGCCTGACTTTTCGAAAATGCAGTTGTCAAATGTCACATCGTGCACATTGGTCTGGTAGAAATCGCAGGGCTGGATGAAACGCCAGGGTATGCCGTCGGCGCCTGTAACGAGTCCGCTCTTGTGGACCGGCGCCGCGGATGAAGTCCCCACAAATCCGGCCTCGTTAACGACCTGATACAAGTTCCCCTCATGGAGGCAGAAATCGCCGCTGCCGTACTCATTGCCCTTCCTGTAATCGGCCCAGGAGCCGGTGTAGATAAGGCAGGTGCGCCCGAAGATGTTCTTATACTGATGGTCGGTGACGTTGATATAGCGGACGTTGTACACGTCGCCTACTTCCAGGAGCACGCAGGCATAGTCGGTGCCGCACAGAGACGTGCCGTCATCATAGGTGGTCAAGTCGAGATTCCGGATGACGGCGTCATGGCCGTTGTTGAGCTTGATGCCGTCCTTGTCCCCGGCCAGCCGGACGTTCTCGATGAGCAGGTGCGACCATGTGACGATGTAGATAAGGAACTGGTGTGAGCCACCGTCGAGGCATGTGAACTCCCTCAATGTGAGGTTTGTGACATAGAAGAAGCCGAGTTGGGCACGCAGTCCGTGAACCAGCGTCGGCGACGCTTCCTGCCCGTTGACCGACAGCCGCAGTCCCTCGATGGTGATGTTCTCGTTGTAGGTCTTGGTCAGCGCGCCCCGGTTGATCAGCACGTTGCAGTATGGGGCCACCTTACGGAAAACGACGCCGGGCGCGCAGATAAGCCTCGTGTTGGAATCGAGAAACACAGTATTGTTAAGATCGTAGACCCCGGGAGTATCTACGGTCACAATCCCACCGCCATTGAGTGCCGCCTGCAGGGCGGCGACATTTGCATCTGCGCTGGCGGCAGGAGAGAAGCCGAACTCTGCTGGCGTCTTTGGCTTGTCAGCGTGTGTGCTTCCATTCATTGTTCAATTCTCCACGAGGCAGTCCAATTGGTTCCTAAAGCCTACTCGGCCTTTGGGTAATACTTCTCGTGGAACTGGCGGGGGGGCAAGTACTCGTAGTGGAGCTTTGCCGTGCCACAGAGCGCCTCAAATCGCTTTTTCTGGGCCGGGGTGTCCACCGTGTACTCCTCACCAAGCAGGGGCACCTGCAGAATGCGCTCGTACCATGGCCGAATGCCTTCGCCTATCGTGCCGGGGTTCATCATCAAGGCAAAGAAATGATTTTGCTGTTCCACTCCGTCGCCCACCGTGTCAAACATGAGTCCTCGCGCGACCGGGACGGCCTCCCACGGCTCGCCGTTCCGCGCCAGCCGGCAGACCGTGTCCGCATCGAGCCAGCGGCCCTTTGCGCGGAACATGTGCCCCAGGTCTGAATCCGCCAAAAGCCACCGTTTCTCGTTCGGATCGAAGTACTCAAAGAGGCAATGTCCGCAGTTATAGCTGTTCCACTTTTCCAGGGTGAACGTGCTCACGCGGCGCGCGCGAATGCCCTGCTCGGTGAACAGATGGATTCCCATCGTGCTGATCGTCCAGCATGTCACCGACGCGCAGGATACTTCTGCCTTCTGCAGGAGCTCGGGCAGGGGAACCTTGTTATGTCGCCAGCCGTGCTGATGAAGATGTGTAATGGCCCCAGCGAACCGGGGGATGTCGCTCCCGCAATAGATGCGGTTATGTACGGACGCCGGAAAGACCCCAAAGCGATAGAACCCTTCCTGATCCACTTTGAAAACGCACTTTCCGACATCCACGAAGCAAGGTTCTCTGAACACCAGCGCCAGAACGTTGATCGGCTTGACCGGGAGCGACCTGTCCGGCTTCACAGGCTGAACCTGCTGGATTCCCTTCTCCGTGTAATGAAAGCACAAGTCAACGTCCTCGTTGAGAGCGCCGGACCAGTTCCCCTTCTGAATACCCGATTTCGACATGGCAGGGTCCTCCGCAGCTAAGGTATCTGAAAAACGCTCTTCTGTTCAGAAATCATTGCGAGATTCGCCGCTGGTTCCGAAGGTTCGTCCTTGCGCCCGTGCAAGGGCGGCATCCGGGATGCGTGCAGAGCAGGACGTCGGGTTTCTCGACAAGGATATCGGTCACGCGCTGCAGCACGGCCTTTCCAGACATCAGTTGCATCATGCACGAGCCGAAGCCCCGACAATCACGGATCTCACCGTGGCGGCGCAAGACATACTCCGCACCGCCGAACGCCGCGCTGCACGACGGCGACGTGTCGAGTGGGTGCTGCTGGATCGAGCCATCCGGCATTCTGACCTTGAAGACGGGAAGCGGGTCGGGATAGACGGAGACTTTGGGTACTCCGGCATACTCCTCGGCGACATGGATGAGGCTGTTGCTGATATGCCCAACGCCCAAGAGAAGCACCTTGCCATCCATCTGTGCCAGGCGGTCAATGGGGCTGCCGATGCCAAAGGCCCGACAGGCCAGGTGATCGCGCGTCAGTTCCACCGCCTTCGGTCCGATCACCGCGACGGAGTGCGTGGGGTGAAGGCTCCGGACCGCCCCGGAATGCTTGCGGCCCGTTTCGGGGATAGCACCGGTACGGCATGGCGTTGTTTCGGGGTCGTAATACGGCTCGGGGATCGGTCGCGAGTAGTTGAATGTCGGCAGCATCAGGTTGCCCGCACCGCCAATGACTTCGAGGAGCGCATCAATCACGGCTTCGGCGCCCCCTTCGACATGGCCCAAGCTGCTCAACGAACTATGGAGGATCAGGGTGTCCCCGGCGCCCAGCCCCAGCTCCCGAAATGCCGCAGCCAACTGTGCGCGTGTGACCGGCGAAAGGGCGCTCATGGCTGCTCCTCCAGCCAGCTGGTTACGGCATGATGGACGATCCGACATCCGGTCCAGACATCCTCGGCGGACACCGCCTCGTCTGGCTGATGATGCGTGCCGCGCCCTTCCAGTTGGCCGACGCCGAAGGAAATGGTGGGGATTTTCGCGTGGTTGTGCAATACGAACACATCCTGCTTGCTGACCACGGCGATGCGCGGCTCGACGCCACGCACGGCCCGAAGCGACCGCGCCATGAGCTGAACTACCGGCGCCTTCTCTTCGAGCAACGCCGGCTCGAACCAGGGGGTGCGGTAGCTTGTCTCGTAGAGGGTCAGATCCGCGCCCAACGCTTTGCGCACGGCATCCTCAAACTGGCGGCAAACCGCGCCCTTTTCCTCCCCCTTCACCGTGTAGAAAGCCAGGAGGAAGAAGGGCCCGCTGCTATCTTCGCGGGTGGAGAGGAGCGCCGACGTCCGGCGTACGCAACTGTTCTCGTAGAACGGTCGGGCGAAGAGGGCTTCACGCCGCCGGCTGAGTTCCTGGCAGGCAGTCTCCAGCAGTGTCGCGTGGCGTTGGAAGAGTTCCCGCATCAACGGCGCCTTCGGTCGCAGGTACAAGTTGGATCCCCCGGAGTTGCCGATGAGGATCTCCATCAAATAGCCATCCAGGTAGAGCGCGGCCTCGGCCTTCACGCCGGCCAGCATGAGGAGCAGGAGCCCGTTGCCCACGCCATTCTCCTCGTCAATCGTGGAGGCGAAGATAAGGCGTTTTCGGAGGGGGCGGCCCGATTCGGCAACCGCGCGCATGATTGTTAGCATGGAGGCCGTGCCCCACTTGTCATCACTGCTTCCGAGGCCGCAGACCTTTCCATCGCGCACCTCGCCGAGGAAGGGGCTGAAGGTCCATTCCTCGAACTTGCTGATAGGCACCGTGTCGCTGTGCGCGGCAATGAGCAGCGCCGGCGCGCCCTCCGGTCCCATCTCGGCGATCACCGTCGGCCGGTCGCGGTAGTTCCGCTCCGGTCCGCAGCAGAGCGGGTGGACCCGGAACGAGGGAAGGTTGTCAGCCTCCACGGTGCGGACGCGTGCGCCGGTCCGGCGCATTCGTTCAGCGACCCAGCGCTGCAACTCCCCTTCTTCGCCGCCGCTGGGAAAACTGCGGCTGGGGATGCGCACCAGCTTGCACAGATCGTCAATGAGCGACTGCTTGTATCTTTCGTCGAGCATGACGAGGCCCTTATCTCACTACGATGACGTTGTAGCACAGCAGGGACGGCACGGTGAATTCCACGCGGTTCGCCTTCAGGGCGAACGGGAGAGGCGTCGCGGCAGTTTCACGGTCGGGGGAGATCAACTCGACGCTGCGCGCCACTTTGCCCGGCGGATGGAGCAAGGAGACCTTGATCCCCATCACAGGCTTTTCCTCGTTCCAGTTCAGGAGATGGACAAAGGTACCGTTGCAGTTTCGCGTGACCTCCGGGATGACCGGCCCATCATTTTCGACGCGAACAGTGCGGTCGCCGTTCAAAGCATACTCCACCGCGGCGACGATGTCCCGATGGTTCAGCGCTAGGGCGGGCGTCTGCAGGATCATGGGCAGAGGGGGCCCATAGGAATGGGCGGCATTCACCAGCGGAGACTGCGCCCGCTCCTGGTCGGCATGGCCGCGCGCCACATTGTCTCCCCAGGGGCGTTGTACCTCGGCAATGACGGCGACCCGTCCTTTGCCGACACGCTTGTGCAACACGCCGGACACGGGCCACTCGAACCCCAGTACATCGGCGAGCAGGTGGGTCTTCCGCATGTCGAAAAGCCATTCCCCCTTCCAGGGGAGCATGCGTTCATTGAGGATGGAGGTGTCCTCTGTGGCGACGACGGCGCCGCCCTGGCGGACGTACTCAGCGATCTTTTCGACCGCCTCAGCGCTCAGGGAAAGGACATTCGACAGAAACAGACACGGGTACTCCTTCAGCCGGTCCAAGTCTTCGTTGAAAACGATGTCGAAGGTGACGCCCGCCTGCAGCAATGATTGTTCGCACAGGACGAGGCTCTCTTGGGGATAGGTGCAGGCGTAGGAAAGCGTCTCGAATGAATGCAGCACCGCGCAATCGGCCACCGTCGGGGCGTGCCCGACAAGGCCGCGATTCGTCCGATAGAACTCCAAGTAGTGGCGCATCCAATTCGGAGGATCGTCGCGCCAGATGTCGCCGGACAGGTCCATCGGGGCCATATTGAATGCCATCCCTTCGGCCAGGAAGAGCCTCTTGAATTCATTCAGAGGCCGGTCGAAGGTGCAGGTGGAGAGAGGCACGTTGAAATGTTTGGCCACCTTCATCAGCAGCGTGCGCCCACTGGCGACGCCGTTCTCGTTCAAGGCGGGCGGCCCGGACACTTCGGCCGAGATGAGGTCGGCATTCGGATAAACGCACGCGGGCCATGAGCCATGGAACACCGCACAGTTGAGCCCCGGAGTGCCGCCGTAGAGGTAGTTCACAAACCAGATCGCCTCAGGGTTGCACTCCTTCATCACCTGATTGAATTCGCGCGTGACTTCCCCGAGGCGCTCGCAACGGAAGCGGATCCACTCCTGGGTCACCGGGTCCAGAACCTGGTTCCGTTCCGGAATCTGAGTGTGGGGGCTCCACCTGCCGATGGTCTTGAACGGCGGCGGCGTGACGTAGTCAAAGGGGGTACCGAACTCGAAACGCGCCTTGCGGCTCTCCGCGTTTGGGTACTTCCTGTCCAAGTACGCCCTGAACTTTCGACGGCAGTGCTCGCAGGAGCAGGAATAGCTGTAATAGCCATAGTTGTCGGTAAAGACCCCGTCCAAGTCCAGTTCCGTCATCACGGTCCGCAGGAGGTTCTTCATATAGGCGATGAAGTCGTCGTTATTGATGCATGGGATCTGGCGATACCAATGGTTGTAGTAGATCGGCACCCCCCCCTCCGGAGGGCGCTGCACCCAGTTCATCGCCTCAGGCGTTTCGGCGCAGAGCGCCTCCTGGAAGAAGTTGCCGATGGTCTGAGTGTAGAAAACCCTGCGAATGCCCTTGGCCTTCAACGCCTTGGCGAGGGGTTTGTTTGCCTCAATCGTCTCGCGCTCGTTGCGAAGCCCGCCGCCGATGATTCCAGAAAGGATCACAAAGCCGATGCCCTGCTCATGGAGCCGTTCGGCCATGGCGGGGTCGAGGCGTTTCCGGATGTTCTCCGGCGTCTCGACGGTGCATAGCCCGCGGCGGAGTCCCGGGCCCTCCGCGGCTTGGACAGAGAGGAACCCTTCATATACCCACTCCGGTACGTTGTGGACTCTCCCCATTCGTTTATCTTTCAGTTTGGCTCACGGGACGTCGGACACGACGATGATCGCCATCACAGGTCTGACTGAACACTGTATAGTATTGCCGGGCGCGCAACTGTTTCGGTAGTATACTAAAGCCTCGGCGGCGGGGTCAAGACACCACACTTAGTCGCCGCAAGGAGAACGGCATGGCATAGAATCTACTTGAACTTCGCTCATCTTGTACATTATAATGCGCACAACTGATAATGGACAGTATTCCTTATCTGTTCATCCAGTTTCGTGAATGAGGGAGAGCACGAACATGAGGCGGAAACCGAGCCCAAAGGCGGACACACTCCATGCGGAATTGTGTCACCAGGTGGAGAAGGGGATCTTCGCCCCTGGGCAGCGGATGCCGCCGGAGCTCACGATGGCCAAGACCTACAAGGTCTCCCGCGGCACGGTCCGCAAGGTTCTGAGGCGCCTGGCCAGCGAAGGCCGGATCATCTGGCAGCCCGGACGCCGCAGCGTTGCAGGCGATACATTGCCGGCATTCCCGCATGTTCGGACGAAACTCACAGGCACGCTGCGTCTCCTGACCTACTGGCCCACGCTCTCGTCCGAGAATATTGCCCGCATCCTGGCGTCGTTTCAGATGTCCTTTCCTCGTGTCGAAGTTAACCTCCTCCGCATCAACCCTGTAGAAGAACGAGACGAACTCTCCCGTCTGTGCCAGGCAGGCACTCCTCCCGACGTCGTTCATATGCCGAGCCAGTACTTGGACGACATCTGCCAAAAGACCCCGATGTTGCCCGTGGAGGATATCGTGGACGCCGACCTGCTGGATGATATCTACCCGGCCGTGCAGGAGGCGTTGACCGTTGATGGCAAGTTGATAGCGTATCCGTTCAGCTTCTCACCGGTGATGCTGGCCTACAACCGGACCCATTTCGAGAAGGCCGGCATATCCCGGCCGGATGAGTCATGGACCTGGGCGACTTGGCTGGAAGCCATGGATCGCCTTGCCTTCGGGTCAACCGACAAGGCGCCGCGGTACGGGTTTGCCATCTCCCCCCAATTCAGGCGATGGGGGGCTTTCGTCGCCCAGGCAGGAGGGAAGGAGGCGCTGGACTGGCGCAAGGCCCCCGCGATGACCGTTAAAGGAGTGGCGGAAGCCTGCCAGTTCGTGTACGACCTTTCACGGCGTCCGAGCGTTGTCCGTGCGATTGAGATCACTGCCAAACAGATGTTCTCCCAGGAATTCACCTCAATGGTGCTGTGTACGCTTCTGGGTTTGCAGGAAGCGACAAGCCGCAATTTTGAAACGGACGTTGCACCCGTCCCATCGGGACCTCATCCCGGCACGCTCCTGCTGGCATATGGCTTTGGCGTTCCACGGGCAAGCCGGAATTCGCTTGTGGCGAGGCACTTCATCCGGTTCCTCTCCACACCCGAAGCGCAGACCATTCTGCGTTGCTCCGGAGCGGGTGTGCCTCCGCGGCGGCAGATAGCCGAGAACATGCAGTTCGACGCGAAATTTGTGCATCCGCAGGGCTATCTGCACTTTGTGCGTTCGATGGATCATGCCTACGGTTGCCAGCGAGGTCTCACCCCGGAATTGGATTCGGCAACCGTCGTTCTCTTCGGCAAGTTCCTGACCGGCCTGCTGAGTGCCGACGCGTTGTGCAGGCAAATTGACGAACTCCTCGTGAAGCGGAATCTGTAACGGAGCCACCGCCGGCCGCGCGAGCGTCACGCTGAACATGCAAGGCAAGGATATCGTTGTCCAATCCTCGATTGTCCTAGAGAAGGCGACCCGCAATCCGGCAACAGCGCGATCGCTCACGTCTGCGATGCCTCGCAGATATACTCCGGTCCAGCGATGGACGTGGCCCCTGATCTCGTGGTGGGGTATGCACCCGGCTATCGGGCATCCTGGCAGACCGCCGTCGGCGCTGGTTCGATATGTGTCATCGAGGACAACGTCGAGAGTTGGCGCGGCGACCACATCTTCGATCCGCCTCTGGTTCCCGGCGTGTTCTTCACAAACCATCTGGTGACCGTCGCGCACACCCACGTGGCCGATATTGCTCCGACCGTCCTGCAGGCGCTGTCCGTGCCGCCTCCACTTGAAACAGAAGGGCAGCCTCTCTTGGCGTGATGCGCGGGCACCGCTATTGATTGGGCGGGGTCAGTACAAGGACTGGCCGTCTGTGTCGCGGGGGGCCGGCACGTTGAAGCAACGCAGCACCGTCGGACAGATGTCAATCAGGCGGGGATGTTCGGTGTTGATCTTGAAGCTGGACAGGAACACCCCGGGCACGCACGGCGGATCCACCATGTGGTCCCCTGGCCAACGCTCGGCGCTGATTAGAACGTCACCCGGCGGGATTTGTCCCGCGGCCGAGGCGGTTGAGGTGGTATATCCCGGATAGTATCCCAGAACAATATCGGGCGCCTGATCCAGATAGGGTCCCTGATAGATGTCCTCCCCTGCGTACACATTCCGCAGGATTGGCTCGCCCGTGCGGGGATCTATCCAGGCCTTGAGTTTCCGCATGAGCTCCTCGCGGACTTTGCGGTATTCCTCCCCCGGAGACACGATCCCCTGCGCCTCGCGGCCGCGCACGTTCAGGTACACGCTGGTGAAGCCGGCGGCGTATGCCTTCGTATGCGACCAGTCCGCCGGAATCTTCTCGCCAACGCTCCCTTTCTCCAGCGGGGCTGCCGCGGTCAGATATCCGTTCTGAGCCAGCCATGTGTTCACGTTCACCAGGCACTTGTTGCCTGCGAATCCGTGGTCGGACATCACGATCACCGCAACGCGCTCGCCCGCTGCATCCAGCACCTTGCCGAGCACCGCATCCATTCTCCGATAGTGAATCGGGATGACAGGACCAAACCCTGCCTTCATGTACTGCGCGTGGGCCGGATGAGCAGGGTCCGTGGCGGGCCAGAAGAGATGGGATATGCGGTCGTTCGTGTCGAACACGATGGCCAGCAAGCCGCCGTCGAATCGGGCCAATTCATAATCCAGCATGCGCTCACGCTCGTCGGTGACCTCGTTGCACTTTTCGACAAAGGCCGGCGGCGGTATGACGCCAAGCGAAGCGCCCATGCATTCTTCCGGCATGCTCAGGGTGTGATAGGGTCCTATCTTCTCCGCCAGCTCCCCGGCAAAAGAGGGGGGCGCCGTGATGGGAAATGCCGGATCAGCCGGGTCCACCTGACAGCCTCCCACGTACAGCCCCAATTCCGGTTCCAGGCGGTTCAGGTAGATTTTCACGGACGCCGGACAGGAGGTCGCGAGTCCGATTGGGAAACGGAAACGAATCCATCCCGACCACTCTCTCGGCCTCAGCGTCACCGGCTCGGCCTTGCCGATCGTCACGCGCGCCGAGGCGCGATCGCTCGACCGTTCAATTCTGAGCGGCACACTGCATGGCTGGGCGCCCCTCGCGGAGGATGTCAACGGACCTGGAAGTTCGGCGTCGACCACATCGCCTTTCCAACTGACGACCTTCACGCAATCCGCGCCGGGCCCCATCTCCGCCCTGGGAGGCCGGGTCGTGTAAAACGCGAAACTGTCCGTCGTTCCCGCAACGTCCGGCGTGCCTAACCCGCTGAGCAAACGCCCGTTGACCGAGTGCGGCGGAAAGGTCACTGGCCAACGAATCACCGAGACGCGCACCCCGTGCTCAGACAGAATATCCCAGAAGGCGGGTCTGTCGGTCGAGCGGCGGAAAGGTTGCTCAGGCGATGCCATGAGACTCTTCTCCTTCAGCCGAAGCATCATGTTTTCCAGCCCATAGTCCTTGGGATTGCGGCCTACAAAGTCGAACAGGCCGTGGCGGCCGGGGTTCACGCCGGTGGCCGCGCACGTCCATGCGACCGGACTTTGAGCTGGGTTGGAGGTTTGCAGGGGAGCAAAGACGCCTCTCTTGCTCAACCGGGAGAAATTGGGCAGTTCGCCGGCATCCATCATCTGTTTCAGAATGCGGGGATCGAGGCCGTCAATTCCCAGGACGATCGCACCCTTGAAGTCGGCTTTGGGAGGAGGGGCTGTCGGGACCGGCGGGGAATCCTTTTCTGAGAAAGCCCGGCCGATCCCAAGGACAGCCAGGACGAGCAATCCGACACACCCCAGCAGCAAGGCTGCCTTGCCGAGACGCGTCCACCCTTTCCATCGGGCGCTTGCGAAGCGCCATGCGATCCGCAGAGGCCATATCGCTGCAAGAAGACAGGTGACAAGTATGCCAATGATGGGTGCCAGCGATGTCCATACGACCTGTGTGGTGCCGGGATCAATGTAGCCCAAAGACTGACGGCATAGTGCAAAAGCCAGGCACAAGGCAGAGATTAATGCCACCAGTTTTCTTTCGGACAATTGCCTCCGCAGCATGCCTGAATTCTCCTTCTTCTCCGGCCTTTCCACACAACGGCGAGTCTAGCACACGATGCCCTGAATTGTCCACGCGCAGTTGATTTCCTCAAAGAATCCGAAAAAGGGGCTTGACAAATCAGGCGAGGCACGGTATAGTAAAAAGTACAATGTTCAGCGTGACGTGTTGTTGTCCATGCGTTGTCGGCTCATCGAACTGAGCAGCCTATTGCTGGAAAGGAGGGATGCTGAGGCAGTGGTAATGCTTGGTGGCTGGCGTGTTTGAAGTGAAAAGCAGAGTCAAAGCGATACGCAGTGTGCGCCTGAACGGCCGGTTGAGAAGTGCTCATTAGTTCGGCTCATCTTGGGAGAGGAGGACAAAACATGAGATCGTTGAGAAACTGGTTGTCAGCGTTTACGCTGATCGAGTTGTTGGTCGTGATCGCCATCATAGCTATTCTTGCCGGAATGCTTTTGCCGGCGCTGGCGGCCGCAAGAGAGAAGGCCCGCCGCACCACGTGCATTAACAATCTGAACCAATTCGGCAAGGCGCTGCAATCGTACTGCGGCGATTACTCAGAATACTTCCCCTCGTGGTCGGCATGGGGCGCGCCTCAGATATACGATCCCAGCGCCACCACCCAGGCTGCGAACACAAGGGAAAGAGGCATTTACACCGATTCGAAGGGCACAACCTATACGTACGTGCCGTCCTACTGGGTCGGCGCGGGGATCTATGCGGTCACAATGCACCCGCTCAGGTACTACCGGACCATCTTCTGCGGGAGCCGGATAGACACGGGCACCGCCACCAGCAATCCGGGCACAATGGCCCGGGGAACGACGAATCTGGCGCCGGTCGGCCTTGGCACCCTCATGACCACCGGCTATATAGGAGACGTCCGAGGGTACTTCTGCCCAACGGCCAGCAACATGCCGAGGGAGAATGGCTTCTCGGGAGCGACCTACACGACGGGCGATGCTACGTGGAACGTTGGGACTGCTACGCGGCTGGACGAAGTTGCCAAGTCAGGCGGGTTCGACGCCGACTCCATGGTGCATGGGGAGTGGACATGGCTCGATTACTTCGAACAGCCTTACATACGCAATACTTCCGGTATGACCCACGGATACTACACCGGAATCGGCCGGGCCGTGCTGTCCACCTACGATTATCGCCTCCAACCGGCTGAGGTGTGCTATCCGGAAGGCGCATCGAGCACCTCCGTACAGCCCGACGCGCCCAATACGGGGTGCATGCTCTACACCAAGCCCCGCCGCTGGATCAAGGACGGGGAGCCGATGTTCAAGACGCAGAAACAACTTGGAGAGAGAGCGATCGTGATAGATGCGTTTCACAAGTCCCTGGGCGCCCCCACAACTGCTCCCGGTTTGGGCTGGTGGGACCACCGCGACGGATACAACGCGCTGTACGGCGACTCCTCTGCCATGTGGTACGGCGACACTCAGCAACGGCTCATGTGGTGGCCTGTGACGACAATGACCGCTACACAGCCAAAATATGTTTTGGGCAACTTCCAGGCCATTATGAGCGACGAGTGGACCAGCGGCACTTCCCCCAGCAGGGGAGGATCGGTCCTTATGTGGCACCTCTTTGACGTCGCGCACGGCGTTGACGTGGGAGTTGATGAAGCCAACCCCTTTGTGTTCTAGAGATCAGGCGTTGAACGATGGGGGCCAATGAAAATTGGCCCCCATCGTTGTCTCAGAAGGGTTGCGAGACGTCCTGCCTTTGCCGCGGCTGAACGCTGACAAAGTCGGAGCACGGGGAGGCGATGGATTCTGTTCGTGTCGTTGTGTCCGAGGTAGACAGCGAGTTCAGACTCTGCCGGGCCGGCCCTTCCTTATCTGGCTGACCTGTGCGGGAGCGGAGCCGTGGCGTGAAAGCACAGCGCAGGATGGCTTGGGGCGCGTTCACACTGATCGAGCTGCTAGTAGTTATAGCGATTATCGCCATACTGGCGGCGCTTCTCCTGCCCGCGCTGGCCGCGGCCCGGGAGAAGGCGCGACGAACGAGTTGCCTGAGCAACCTCAGACAGTTCGGCGTGGCGCTGGAATCATATTGCGGCGACTACGGAGAATACTTTCCCTCCTGGGCGGCTTGGGGGACGGCCCCGATATTCGAGCCTACCACTCCCACCCCACCCGGACATGGGGTCGCCGGCAGACGGGAAACAGGTGTTTACACCGATGCGAAAGGCGGGACAACCTATACGTGCGTGCCGTCCTACTACTTCGGCGCGGGCCTGTACCCAACCATCTGGCATCCGCTCAGGTACTACCGGACCATCTTCTGCGGGAGCCGGGAAAACTCAAACGCCGCCACCAGCAATCCTGGTGTGATGGCGCGAGGAACGATGAATCTCGCGCCGGTCGGCCTCGGCACGCTCATGACAACCGGCTATATTGGCGATGTTCGAGGGTATTTCTGCCCATCTTCCACCAACATGCCAAGGGAGAATTACGCCGCCTACGGAACCAGATCGCCCAGATGGGAGGCGGGCTGGGATTGTGGGGCGGCCACAGGGCTGGACGAGATCAAGAAGTCAGGCGGATTCGACGCCGAGTCCATGACGAGGGGGGAGTGGACATGGCTCGATTGTTTCGAACAGCCCTATATGCGCGAGAATTCTTACTCCCATGGATACTATATTGGAGTCGGCCGGGCCGTTATGTCCAACTACAATTACCGTCTCCCGCCGGCCGAGGTGCTGGACTCCACCAGCGGCGGGTCTTCAACCAGCACTGCTCCCGATGTGGGGTGGATGCTTTATGCCAGGCCCCGCCGGGCTGTCAAAGACGGGGAACCGATGTTCAAGACGCAGAAACAGCTCGGGGGTAGAACGATCGTCACGGATGCGTTCCACAAGTCCATGGGCCTGCCCACGGTTGATCCCGGCTTGGGTTGGTGGGGCCACCGGGACGGATACAACGCGCTGTACGGCGACGGCTCCGCCAGGTGGTACGGCGACACGCAACAGCAGTTTATGTTTTGGCCACGGGCGACCACTCCCACTTCAGGGTACATTGCCAGCTACTGCCTCCATGCGTTGGGCAACTGCAACGCCATTGTGAGCGACATGCAATGGACGACCAGCGGCGGGCCCATCAAGGTCGGCGGTTCCGTCCTTCTGTGGCACCTCTTTGACACCGCCGCCGGCATTGATGTAGGGGTGGACGAATAGAGCCTTTCATGCCAGGAAAAAGGAGCGTGTGGATATGAAGACCGTATTGGCGGCATGTGTTGTAGCGGTAGCCATGGCGACGGGTGCTTACGCCCAGGACTGGAGCGAGGGGTTCGAGAAGGGGCTGGGGGCGGCGAAGACCTACCAGCCGAATGACGGCACGACGCTGGAGATCGGGCGCGACCGCCCGGCCGAGGGCAAGCAGTATCTCCGCGCCGTACTGCCGGGAAAGCAGGCACTCGAAGGCCTGAACGTCACCGCGCCCGGCGTGACCGGCGGCCGTGTCGCGACCGTCACCGCCAAGGTGCGCGGGAAGGGCGAGATTTGCCTGAGCCTCTACTCGCAGAGCGGCTGGATGCACACGTCGTGGCTCGCGGTGGCGCTGACCGACCAGTGGCAGGAGATCTCCACCAGCAAGACGCTCCTGCGCACCGATACTTTCCTGGCGGCCCACTTCCTCAGCCTCAAGGCCGCGCAACCCGGCGCGATATACGAGGTGGACGACATTCAGGTGAAGCTGGCGCCACTGCCGGTAGTTTATGAGGCCGAGGTCGGCCCATGGCGGATCGAGGCCGAAGATTTCCCCATGCTGGATCGCTATGTGTCGGACGACCCGGAGGCGTCGGGCGGCAAGGCGCTGCAGTCGGACTCCTACGTGGCCACGACGGACATGCCCTTCCCGCGGTCCAAGCAGCCGGTGACGGTCTACCTGCGCGTCAAGGCCGCCTCGGAAAAGGAGCAATGGAATATTCAGACGATGCAGAGCGGCGTGACGGAATACGTCGCCGCCGTGCAGCCGAAAAAGGCCGGAGCATGGCAATGGGTGGCCTTTCCGCCGCGTACCGCGGGCGAGGTCGGCGACTCGTTCACCGTCTGCTGTCTGGGAGACAAGGGCGTGGGCCGTCCAATGTCTCTGGATCAGGTCGTCTTGAGCACGAAGGGAAACCTGACGGAGACGGAGCTGGCGGCGGCGCGGTCGTGGTGCTCGCGCCGTCCCCTGGCCGTCGTGGCGCGTACCGACACGCCTCCGGCGCTCGACGGACGAGGCGACGACCCCTGCTGGCGGAACGCCGTGGCCTGCACGGGCTTCCTCGACATGATGGGCCTGAAGTCCGCCGAGGCCGATACAAATGTGCGTCTCTGCTATGACGACGGCAACCTGTATTTGCTCATCACCTGTCCGGAGCCGATCCTGAATGTGGCGCGCCAGCAACGCGGCGAGTTCGTGGCGAAGATCACCGAACGCGATGGGGAGGTCTATGCCGACGACTCGGTAGTGATCTTGCTCGACCCGGCCGACACCGGCAAACAGGTCTTCGATTTCACCGTCAACGCGCTGGGGACGATCGCCGACGCGCGCTGCGCGGGTCCCGACCTGTGGGAAGGCCGCGATGTGAAGTGGAACTCCGGCGCCCAGGCCAAAGGCGTCATCGGAGAGGACGTCTGGACGGTGGAAATGGCCATCCCCTTTGCAGACTTGGGCGGCGCGCCGAAGCCGGGCGATGTCTGGCAGGCGTGCTTGGGACGACTGGCGAAGGCCCGCAAGGAAACCACCTCATGGAACCCTTCTCGCAAGGGGTTTCACGATCCCTTCCAACTGGGCGCACTCGTCTTCGGCGCTTCAACGCCGGGCGTTGCCCTCACGATGCCCGCCTCGCTGCAACCGGGGAAGAACCAGCTCACCGCCTCTCTCTCCCCGCTGGCAGGACGCCCGATGGGGGTATTCCTCTGTTCCAGCACGGCCGCCGCGTCAGCCAAGGTCCGAAGCCGCGCCTACGGCTTCACCGACCTGGGGGACAAGCCCCAGGACTTCTCGTACAGCTTCAAGCTGTCGCAGGAAGGCGACTTGCGCGTCGAGTACGGGGTGGTGAACGCGGCTACGCTGGAGCCTCTGTACCTGACTCCCGCCCTCACGCGGGCCGTGAAGTCCTCGGTCGCCCAGGTCAAGCTGGCCTGCGACGGCCCTTACGAACTGTACCTCAACGACGAGTTGGTCCGCCGCGGCGCGCAGGCGAAAGGCGAAGCCATCGCCGCACCGTTGCGCAATGGCGCGAACGTCTTTGCGCTGAAGCTGGATAGAGGGACAGCGGCGATCCGCGTCGAGGCCCCGGGCAGCAACTTCACCGCCGAGAGCTGGAAGGCGTCTGCTGCAGACGCGAAGGACGCTACCAGAGCTGCCCTTGACGACGTCACGTGGCCAATGGCGGCGAAGACGGGCGACCACCCACAACTGGGGCCCATCGTGGGTGAGACCGGCAAGAAGATCGTCCTACGCCGCACGCTGCTATGGGAGAAGACTCGCATCTGGCCGACGCCGGAGCCCGCCTACTACCTGGCGCGCGGGCCGGCCCAGCACATGGTCGTCATCACGGACGGTCTGCCGGGCAAGAGGCTGGATAACTGGATCACCTACATCGCCACGCCGCCGGAGTTCGAGGTTGCCGGCAGCAGCGGGTTCTATGGCGGAAGCACGGCCAATCCGGCGAAGTTCCCGTGCCGGCAACTCGGGCTGCAGAAGGTAAGCGGCCGCGAGATGCGCGTGGCTCAGGTGGCGCCCGACGCGCCGCTGCTCACCCGGAGCCACTACATCTTTGCGCTCTTCGACCTGTTTGTTCGGTACCGTGAGCAAGCCGGCGAACCAAAGAGCGCCGAGGCTGAGTTCGTCTACTGGAGCGAAGCCAACGGTGGTAACGTGACCGAGCCCCCGCGGAGCTTCAAAGTTCGCCTGCTGCCCAAGCTGGCGGGCAAGCAGCCGCGGACAATCCATTTTGAGCTTGCCGGCGGCTGGATGGATAATCTGGACGACCTGGCCATGCGGGAGGAAATCCTCAAATGCGCCCAGGCCGCCGGGTTCAATCAACTCTGGACGATCGACCTCTGGACGACCGAGAACGGCCCGAAGTACGGAATCCAGCAGATATTCTCGACCAACCACGCGCCCGCCGAGGTGGATCTGGCCGACTACCTGAAGGAGCATCCCGACCAACGGCTCATCGATAATGAGGGACAGCCGGCCGATTCCACCCGCGGCGGGCATCTCAACCTGATGTGCATGACGGCGTTGCTCAACGAAGGCTGGCCCGGCGTGGAAGCGGCGTTGAAGAAGCGCATGGGCCAGGTCCCCGCGCCCACGGTGCTGATTGACTACGAGTACTCGCCATATGCCGGGGTGAACTCCTGCTACTGTCCGCGCTGCCTGGCGGCCTTCCGTGAATTTGCCAAGCTGGCGCCGGATACCGTCCTGGATGCGAAGCTCATCAGGGAGACGTACTCGGCGGCGTGGGTGGATTTCATGTGCCGCCGCGTGGCGCAGATGTTCGCCAAGTTCAACGACGCCGTTCACCGCATATCGCCCGGCACGAAGTTCCAAGTGTACAGCGACTACCAGACCGACTACTGTCCGGAAATGTATACGGTCAACTGGCAGTATATCGCGGAGTTGAAAGCCTGCGACGTCGCCGGCTGCGGCTACAGCACATCCGAACAGGACTTCTATCGGACACTGGAGACTCTTAAGGGCATCCCGATGGTCTCCGGCATGCTTCACTATCCCTACGACATCAGTGCCACCACGCCGAGCGCGCCGATGACCACGGCGAGAGTGCTGCGTCACCTTCTCGGCAGCCGTGGCGGCGGGGTGTTGTTGTGGGAACGGCACGGCATCGATGGACGCGACTGGTACGCCGTGGCCGAGGTGTCACGCCTGGCGGCGACGTTCGAGGACGTCTTCCTGAAGGGCAAGCCGGTTGCCATTCAGGGATTCGACCTCAGTTCTGCGCAGATTATCGCCTCAGGGGGCGCCACCCTTGTGTGTCTGATGAACCAGGGCAACAAGGCGGCCGAGTTCGCGATTGCACTGCCGGCCGATGCCGGCGCCGGCGCGGAGTTCTACAGCGGACGCAAGGTCGCCGCCGGCGAAAAGATCAAGTGCACCCTGCAGCCCGGCGACGTGGCGGTGTACGTCCTGAAGCATTAGGCGCTACGCCGTAATGCGAGCGCAAACCATGGCCCTTGGCGGCCCAGCGGGGAGCCTTCATACCCGCTGGGTCGCTGACGGGCCTTTCCGTCTAAGAGACGCATTCCTGTATCGTCGAATTGCATGGGAGCTAATGGTATGAAGACGTTGCGTTGCGCGATCATCGGTCAGGGCCGCAGCGGTCGCAATATCCACGTCGCGAACATGGGTCAACTGCCGGAGATGTACAAGATTGCCGCGGTGGTTGACCCGCTCAAGGTCCGTCGCGATTGGGCGAAGAAGGAACTGAGGTGTGATGTCTATGCTGATTACGGGCCGCTTCTGAAGCGCAAAGACATTGACCTGGTCGTCAATGCCACGCCCAGCCACCTGCGCGTGCCGGTGGCGCTTGACCTGTTCAAGGCCGGCCACAACGTTCTCTGCGAGAAGCCCCTCGCTCGCACGGTGAAGGACGTGGACCGGATGATCGCCGCCGCGAAGAAGGCCGGCAAGGTGTTCGCCGTCTACCAGCAGTCGCGTTTCGCGCCGTACTTCGAGCAGGTCCGGCAGGTCATCAACTCCGGCGTGCTGGGCCGGATCGTCCAGATCTCCATCGCCTTCAATGGCTTCAGCCGCCGCTGGGACTGGCAGACGCTGACGAAGTGGCACGGCGGCAACCTGCTGAACACGGGGCCTCATCCGCTAGACCAGGCGTTGCGACTCCTGGACCTGCCTCTGGACCAGACGCCGGAGGTCTTCTGCCACATGGACCGCGCGCATTTCTTCGGCGACGCCGAGGGACACGTATTGCTGATCCTGCGCGCGCTGAAGCGGCCGCTCATCAACCTTGAAATCTCCTCCTGCTGCGCCTACCCGTTGTTCCTCTATCACGTCTACGGGACGCAGGGCGGACTGAAGGGTGACACGGGCGAGATGGAATGGCGCTATTTCAAGCCCGAGGAAGCTCCCCGGCGGAAGGTCACCACGATTCCCATCCACCTCCCCGACTGGTCGCCAGCCTACTGTAACGAAGAGTTGAAATGGCACACTGAGAAGTGGACTGTGCCGGAGGAGCGCAAGGACCTGTTCCGCTCGGCGGGAACGGACTTCTACCGGATGCTTTACAGACACATGGTGGGAGGGGCACCGCTCCTCATTACCCCGCAGCAGGTGCGCCAGCAGATCGCCGTGATTGAAGAGGCGCAGCGTCAGAACCCGCACATCTGGGGAAAGACGGTCAAAAGCGCGCGTTGATTGTGACCTACGTGAGGTGGGTGCGGCAGGACACGCGCCGAGCCCCTGTCTATGGGCCGGATTTGTCCGGCCTCTGCAAGGAGGAGCTGATGTCGGTTGACATGAAGAGGTGGTCCGTTGCGGCGGTTCTATTTGGAGTCGCCCTGGCTTTCTCCGCGGCCGCCGCCGAAGATCGGCCGCAGGTCTACAATGTCGAGGTCGGGCCCTGGCGGCTGGAGGCCGAGGACTACCTGTGGTATCGCATCGCCGGTATCTGGGATGAACCGACGGCCTCCGGGGGCAAGGTGGCCAATCGGCCCGGCTACGGATACATGCTCCTGGACGATATGCCCTTCCCGCGAACGAGCCGGCCGGTGACCATCTATGTGCGCGTGCGTCCCGCCATACTCGCGGAGCGTTACACACTCCTGACCACCCGGAACAGGGCCACAGAGGACGACAACGTACGGACAAGGGCCGTGCTGACACCGACGAAGGTGGGCGAGTGGCAGTGGATGCAGTTTGCGCCGGTGAGTGCGGATGTCATGGGAGACAGCTTCGCCGTCCAATTCGTGGAGCAGGGCGCGACTGGGATTGCCTGCGATTGCGTTGTGATCAGCACTCGTTCCGACCTGACCCTGGCGGCCTTGGAGCAGGCGAAGCCGCTGGTGACCTCAGGACCACGGGCGGTGGTGGCGCGCACCGCGGCGCCGCCGATGCTCGATGGGCGTGGCGACGACACCTGCTGGCAGAACACGGTGGCCTGTAGCGACTTCCTGGGTATGCGCGCTGTCGCTGCGGCCGAGGCCCGAACCGACGTGCGTTTGTGTTACGACGAACGCAACCTGTACTTGCTCTTCACCTGCCAGGAGCCGATTCTGAAGGTGGCCGGACAACGGCTCGGCGACTTTGTGGCCAAAGTCACCGATCGCGATGGCGAAGTCTACGCGGACGACTCGGTAGTTTTCCTCCTGGACCCGGTCAGAGCAGGCAAGCAGGTGTTCGACTTTACCGTCAACGCGCTGGGGACCGTTGCCGACGCTCGCTGTCCCGGTCCTGATCTGTGGGAAACGCGTGACGTGACGTGGAACTCTGGCGCCCAAGCCAAGGGCAACATCGGCGAAGGTGTCTGGACGGCGGAGATGGCGATTCCCCTTGCGGACCTGGGGGGCGCGCCGAAGCCGGGCGACATCTGGCAGGTTTCCCTGGGCCGGCTGGCCAAGGCCCGCAAGGAAACCACCTCATGGAACCCCTGCAACCGTGGCTTCCATGATCCCATTCAGTGGGGGTCTCTGGTCTTTGGTGAAGCGACGCCGGGCGTGCTCCTGCGTACGCCGGCCACCCTGCAGTTGGGAAAGAACTCGCTCGCCGTCACCCTGGAGGCGCTTGCCGGCAAGCCTTCCGGCGCGTACCTCATGGTTGATATAGCCTCGCCCCAGACGCATATGCATAGCTGCCAGTACCGTTTCATCGTGGCCCCGGAGAAGGCGGCGGAGACGTCCTGCCAGTTCGAGGCGCGCAGCGAGGGCGAAGTGAGCTTGCAGTACGCCGTGCTCGATGCCGCCACACTCGCCCCCTGGTATGCGAGCCCGACACTGATGCGCGTGGCGAAGACCTCCCTGGCGCAGGTCAAGCTGGCCTGCGACGGCCCTTACGAACTGACCCTGAACGACGAGGTGATCAGCCGAGGGGCGAAGGCCGCCGGCGAGGCCATCATGGCCCCTCTACAGACGGGGGCCAACGTCTTCGCGCTCAAGCTGGAGAAGGGGACGGCAGCGATCTCGGTAGAGGCCCCCGGGAGCCATTTCGCGGCGGAGAGTTGGAAAGTCGCCGCGGCGGACACGAAGGACGCCACACGCGCCAGTCTGGACGATCAGACCTGGGCGATGGCCAAGAAGACCGGCCAGGACGCGCAACTCGGCCCCATCGTCGGCGAGCCGGGGGAGGCCGTGGTATTGCGGCGCACGCTGCTGTGGGAGAAGACCCGCGTCTGGCCGACGCCGGAACCGGCGTACTACCTTGCGCGCGGACCAGCCCAGCATCTTGTCGTCAAGATGGAGGGGTTGGCGGGCAAGAAGCTGGACGGTTGGACCACCTGCATCGCCACGCCGCCGGAATTTGAAGTCCTCGGCGCCACCGGGTACTACGGCGGAAGCCCCAGCAACCCCAACAAATTCCTCTGTACCCAACTTGGCCTTCAACAGGTGAATGGCCGTGAGATGCGCGTGGCCAAGGTGGTGGCCGACAAGCCCGTGCTGGCGGGGCGGCACTACCTCTTTTCGCTCTTTGATCTCTTTGTTCGCTACCGGGAAGAGGCCGGCGACCCTAAGAACTCAGAGGTCGAGTTCCTCTACTGGAGCGAGGCGAATGGAGGGAATGTCACCGAGCCGCCACAACGCTTTAGAGTACGCCTGCTGCCGAAACTCGCCGGCCGGCAGCCTAGGCAGTTGACCTTCCAGCTTTGGAACGGGCGCACGGCGATGGATGACCTTGCCCTGCGCGAGGAGGTTCTGAAATGCGCTCAGGCCGCCGGGTTCAATGACATTGTGGACTCCGACGGTTTTGTCAGTGAGCACTTTCCGAAGTACGGCATACGGCTGACCTTCACGACCAACTTCGCGCCCGGTGAGATGGATCTGGCCGACTACCTGAAGGCACATCCCGACCAGCGTCTCATCACCAACCAGGGCAAGCCGGCCGACCGAGATGCCGGCCACCACCTCAACCTCATGTGCATGACGGCCTTGCTGGGCGAAGGGTGGCCCGGGCTGGAAGCGGCCCTGAAAAAGCGTTTGGACCCGATACGGCCGCATACGGTTGACATTGACTATGAGTATGGGCCCTATGACGGACCACATTCCTGCTATTGTCCCCGGTGTCTGGCCGCCTTCCGCGAGTACGCGAAACTGGTTGCGGACGTCCCGCTGGACCCGCAGATTGTCAAAGACAAGTATGGGCCCCAGTGGACAGACTTCATGACGCGCCGCGTGGCGATGATGTTCGCCAAGTTCAAGGAAGCCATCCACCGGCTCTATCCCGGGACCAAGTTCAGCGTCTACAGCGACTACCAAATGCCCTACCTTGCGGAGATGTATGGCATGGACTGGCACTACATCGCTGAACTGCAGGCCTGTGATCGCGCCGGGTGCGGATACGGTGAGACGGAGGCGGACATCTATCAGACCGTCGAGGCACTGAAGGGCATACCGCTGGTCTCCGGCCTGCTGGCGTTCCCGTGCGGCGACGGCAACGGCATCACGGTTACCACCCCACCGACCCCGCAGACCAAGGCCAAGGTGCTGCGCCATCTTCTTGCCAGCAAGGGGGGCGGTGTACTCGTCTTTGAAAGCCATTCCATCGACGGGCGTACGTGGTATGCGATGGCCGAGGTGTCCCGCTTGGCGGCGGCGTTCGAGGATGCTTTCCTCAAGGGCAAGCCGGCCGCTTTGGCGGGCTTCGACGTTACGCAGGCGCAGACGCTGCGTGTCGGGGGCACCACCCTGATCTGTGCCTTGAACATAACCGGCAAGCCGGCCGAGTACACCCTTACGCTGCTGGCGGACGCCGGCGCTGGCGAGGAATTCTATAGCGGGAAGAAAGTGGCTGCCGGGGAGACAGTCAAGTGCGCCCTGGAGCCCGGCGACGCCGCGGTCTTCGTCCTGCGCAAGTAGCGTGTATCGGGAGGTGGAAGCCCCGGGACCCACGGCAGGTGCGGTTCCGGGCGCCCGCCGCCCCTTCTTTCAGGCGATGAGAATACGGACCATGAAGACGGGCTGGATTGACGAGACGCGGCTGAAAGTAATTCTGGCTCGCCACGAGGCGTTCTGGCGCGGCGAACTGGAGGACGGTCCGCTGATGTGGGTGACCGTGCCTGATGCGAAGCCGGGCGCCTCGCCGCCGGTACCCCAGGTCGAGGAAGAGATGTGGACGAACGTCGACTACTATGTCGCCTCGGCCGAAGACCAGCTGTCCCGCACGCACTATGCCGGCGATGCCCTTCCCGTATGCCATCCCTGGCTGGGGCCCGACCAGGTCGCGGCATGGCTCGGAGCAGAGCTCACGCTCAAACCGAAGGAGTTCACGTCGTGGGTCAAACCTTTTGTCAGAGATTGGAGTGACTATCCGGAGCTCAGGATCGCCCCGGACAACCGATGGTGGAAGCTCTACCTCGAACTGGTCCGCCGGTGTGCGGAGGCGGGCAAGGACAAGTGGGTGACGGCGTACCCCGATCTTCACACGGGCATCGACGGACTTGGCGCGATTCGTGGCCCGGACAATTTGATGGTGGACATGGTCGAGACCCCGGACACAATTCAGATTGCGATGAGACAGATGACCCAGGTGTGGAAGGACGTCGTGGATACGGTCTCGAACATCATCCTCCCGTCAGGGCAGGGGACATCGAACTGGACGATGGGTTGGAGCAAGGAGCGGTTCCTCTGCGTAGGCCAGAACGATTTCTCGTGCCTGCTCAGTCCGGAGATGTTCGAGGAGTTCTGCCTGGAGGATACGCGGCAGACCTGCGATTACGCGGACCACGTTATCTACCACCTCGACGGTCCGGACGCGGTGCGACATCTCCCGGAATTGCTGAAACTGCGCAGTCTGGACTGCATCCAGTGGGTTCAGGGCGCGGGCAAGCCGCTGCCGTCGGAATGGATCGGCCTCCTGCGCCGGATACAGGACGCAGGCAAATCCGTTCAGGTTCTGTATCTTCCGAACCATGGGGGAGATGCGAATCTGGGCGAGGAGCTGAAGGTTCTCCGTAAGGAGCTTGATTCTGACCGGTTGTTTTTCTGGGCAATCGTGGATTCCGTTGGCAAGGCCAATGAATTGGTTGAACAAGGGACGAAATCGTGAGCATGAACATCCAAACCTTCAACTGGCGCTGTTCGCTTGCCGGAGCAACGGTGCGCTCCGTTGATCCCGGCATCAGGATTCAGATTTCCGGCAAGCAGTATCAGTCGGACCGCATTGAGACCGGCAAGGGCGAGAGCACGTGCCATTTCTCAGAGGTCGGTCTATCTCTGCGCGTGGCCGTTGAAAAAGCCGAGGGCCTAATAGCGCTCTCTGGCGTCCTACGCAATCAGACGAGCAAGGCCGTTCGCATTGACCAGCTTTGGTTCGGTGAAAGCCTTGCCGACCTTGGTGGCCCCGCCAGGAAGTACCGCGTCTACTACAACTCCGGTTGCCAGGAGTCCAGCGGAACCTGCCGTTTTTCAGCGACCAAAGGGGCGACGGGAATCGCGAAGGCCTATACCGACCCGGACGACCCGGACTCCCATCGCCTGGGAACCGAATCGTTCCTGAAAGGCTATTCATCACACTGTATCCAGCCCGATTATGTCCGCAGCCAGTACGTGACGGCCGTTTACTCCAAGGAGAAAGGGGTTGCCGTTTGTCTGGGCAACACCTGCCTTCATCGCGCCGAAACGGTTATCTTCGTCAAGCCCAGTTCATCCGACACGGCCGTGATCTTCTCGCCCGTGATCCTCTACGACGGCCTCCAACTTGATCCGGGCGAGGATCTCGCGGTCGAGGAAATATCCGTCTTCATAGACAAGAGCCCGTTGACGGCTCTCGAACGATATGTCGAGCGGGCCAGGGAAAAGAAGAAGCTTACCCTCAAGCCGATCGACGGCATCGCCGGTTTCTGGAACACCTGGGTGGCGTTCACCGAAACGGAAAACAACGCCGGCGCCGAACTTGGGGCGATGGAATATCAACAAGAGAAACTGCTGGCCTACAATATCCGGTCATGCCCGGTCGGGGTCGTTTGGCACCGCGACAATGCCTTCTTTGAGAGCCGGTGCAAGCCGCATCTGGGAGCAAGCATTGCAGATGCAATCGTCCACGTAGCCAGGCGATTCCCTGATTTCCATATATGCGGCGGCCTCTTCTGGGGAGCCGCCTCTGAATGCTCGGACTTCTTCATCCAGCATTCCGAGGGCATCCTGCGCGACAAGGAGGGGCCTCTGTGCCGCCGTGGTGAGGAGCCAAGCTGGACAAGATGCCCCGCGCCCGGCTACTGGATCGATTTCTCGCATCCGGCGACCAAAGAGTTCTTCAGATCCCATCTGCGGTCTCTCAAGGATGTGAAGATCAGGACCTTCAACCTGGACTTCATGGGTGACCGCGGTGAGTGGAAGGGGGCGTGGGGATACCTGCGCGAGGATGACAATCCATTTCTCAGTTGCACCCCGTCCGATGCGCACATGAACCGCCCGTTTGAGACGGACCGGGTTGTCCCCCAAACCATCCGCGAGACACTTGGCCAGTCCGTGGTGATCCGTTCGTACACGGCATCGTTCATAAGATACCTGGGGATCGTCGATGTAGTGCGCATCGCGCCGGACACCGGACGCGTGGAGTATGGCGGGAAAGAGGAACCGACTGACTGGGACCATTTGCGGGCGATACTCGCCAATTTGGCGGCTAACTATATGTTCCATGGTAAGTGGTGGTGGTCGGATGCGGACTCCATCTGCGTGGGGACCCGGGTCGTGCCCGCAAGGCTCGAGGAGTTCCGCATCAGGAGCCTCCTGGCTTTCATCGTGGGCGGCCCCATCACGCTGGGGGACAAGATTCCGCAAATGGCGCCGGGGCAATTCCGCTACTGCACCGTGAACATGCCCCCGACGGGGAATGCCGCCAGACCGCTGGACCTCTTCGAAAAGGTTGTGCCGGAGACATACCATTTTCCGAAGGGCCGCACCGGTTTCGATCACGACCTTCTAACGCTCATCAATCTCTCCAATGCGCCCCGAAACTACGACATCCCGCTCGCGGACTTGGGGATTCATGGGGAATGTCTGGCGTTTGAGTTCTGGACGAAGGATCTGGTCGCGACCGGCGGAGGTCTTCTGAAGGTCACCGTTCCTGCGCTGGCCGCGCGCCATTATTCTCTGCACCGAAATGAACTCGTCCCGCAGGTGGTTGGCACGGACTTCCATCTCTCCATGGGGGCCGTGGAGATCGGGCAGACACAGTGGGACGAGAAGTCCCAGGTTCTCCGGGGCGCGATCCGCAGGCCCGCAAAGGAAACCGGCCACATATACGTTTCGGTCCCGACGAGGTTCGATCTCAATCGCACAAGAGTCGTTGGAGCGCGCATCGGTTCGCTGGGCAAAGTCCTTGTCTTGGACGTGGAAGCGTCATCGGAGCCCGTAGCGTGGCAACTGTCATTCTGAGAGGGAAGACATGACGCACCGAACGTTTGAATGGGACTGTTCACTGGGTGAAGCGACCGTGCGCTCCCTGAGTTCCGGCATCAGGATTCAGATTGACGGCAAGCCGCATCAGCCGGATCGGATCGAGACCAATGGTGGTTCGGACAACGGCACGAACAAGAGCACGTGCCATTTCTCGCAGGCCGGTCTGGCGCTGCGGGTGACCGTAAAGAAGGCCGGAGGCCGCGTCGCGCTCTCCGGCGTCCTTCACAGCCGCTCGGACAACGCCGTGTACATCGAGCAGATGTGGTTCGGCGAATGCCTTGTGGACCTCGGCGGCCCCGCCGAAGATTATCGCATTTACTACAACTCCGGCTGCCAGGAGGCGAGCGGCACCTGCCGCCTGTCAGCCATTCGCGGGGCGGCGGCGATGATCGGGGCCATGGTGGGGCGGGAAGGCGGTGACGATCACGCCGGTATGGGCAAGGACCAGCCCAAGGCGGCCGCCGTCAAAGCCTACACCGATCCGGACGACCCGGATGCTCTCGGGGCGGCAGCGATGCCGCTGTTAACCTCCACGTGCATCCAGCCCGAAGGCATCGGCAGCCGGTATGTGACCGCCGTGTACTGCAAGGACACGAAGACGGGCGTCTGCTTGGGCGGCGCCTCCTTTGCGCGGGCGGAAACAGTCTTCTTCGTCAAGCCCGGCCCGACCGACACGTCCGTGAAGGTTTCGCCCGTAATCCTGTACAACAACCTCCAGCTTGATCCGGACGCTACCCTCGCGGTTGAGGAGATTGCCGTCCACATGGACAGGAGCCCGCTGACGGCCATGGAGCGCTACGTCGAGCAGGTGGCGACGGAGAAGAACCTCGTTCTCAAGCCGCTCGACGAAATCGCCGGGCTGTGGAACTACTGGATGGCGTTCAGCGAAGAGGAGAACAACGCCGGCGCGGACCTGGCCGCGTTGAAGTATCAACGCGCGAATCTCCTGTCCTATGGCATTCGGTCAATGCCCGTCGGCGTGGTCTGGCACAAGGATAACGCCTTCTTCGAAAGCCGCTGCAAACCCCACCTGGGGGCGAGCCTGGCCGAGGCCGTGCGCCGCGAGGCCGAGCGATTCCCGGAAGGCGATTACTGTGGAGGGCTGTTCTGGGGGGCGGCCTCTGAATGCTCGGACTTCTTCCGGCAGCACCCCGAGGCGATCCTGCGCGACAAGGAAGGAAGACTTTGCGGCCATGGCCCTGAAGGGTCGGCCAGTTGGACCCGCTGCCCGTCGCCCGCTTACTGGGTGGACTTCTCGCATCCGGCCGCCAGGGAATTCTTCAAGGCCCATCTGCGCTCGCTCGACGGCATCGCCATCCGGACCTACAACCTCGATTTCATGGGCGACCACGGTGACTGGAAGGGCGCGTGGAACTACTTCCGCGAGGAGGACAACCCGTACCTGACCGCCGCCCCCCATGACGCGCACGTCAATCGTCCCTTCGAGACGGACCGGGTGATCCTCCAGACCCTCCGGGAAACGCTGGGACCGGATGTGGTGACTCGTTCCTATACGGCCCCGTTCCTGCGCTATCTGGGTCTCATTGACGTGGTGCGCACCGCGACGGATCATCTGCGTGTCGAATACGGCGGACGCCAGATGCCGGTGGACTGGGACTGGCTGCGGGGGTTAATGCAAAACCTCGCCGCCAACTACATGTTCCACGGCAAGTGGTGGTGGGCGGACGCCTGTGCCATCTGCGTGGGGACTCAGGTCGTGCCCGAGCGGACCGAAGAGTTCAGGGTAAGGAGCCTGATGGCTTTCATCACCGGCGGCCCAATCACCCTGGGAGATAAGATCGCTCAGATGGTGCCGGAGCAATTTCGCTACTACACCATCAACCTGCCACCCACCGGCCATGCCGCCCGGCCGCTGGATTTCTTCGACAGGGCCCTGCCTGAACTCTACCATTTCCCGAAGAGCCGGACCGGTTTTGATCACGACCTTCTGACCGTGATGAATCTCTCCGATGCGCCCCGAAACTACGAAATCCAGCTTGCGGACTTGGGGCTTGACGGCGACTGCCTGGCGTTCGAGTTCTGGACCAGGGAGTTGATCCGGATAGCAGACGGGATGCTGAAGGTCACCGTGCCGCCGTTCGCCTGCCGGCATTACGCCCTCCATCGGGACCGTGGTGTGCCGCAAGTGGTTGGCACCGACTTCCATCTGTCCATGGGCGCGGCGGAGATCAGGCAGACACAGTGGGACGAGAAGGCCCAGGTTCTCCGGGGCACGATACGCAGGCCCGCAAAGGAAACCGGCCGCGTATACGTTTCGGTGCCGGCGAGGTTCAATCTCAATCGTACAAACGTCGTTGGAGCGCGTATCGGTTCACTGGACAAGGTCATTGCTTTGGATGTGGAAGCGTCGTCGGAGCCTGTAGCGTGGCAACTGTCATTCTGAGCAAGAACCGTTCGGGAGCCGCCCGAGTTAGTGAGACGAAGAGGGAAAGAATAGGAAACATGACCGAAAACGAAATCCGCGCCCTTGTTGCGGAAGTGCTGGTCCTGCGGAATAGGGCGTATTGTGAGGAGGAGAACCAGCTCATCGCCAGCGGAGCGGTGCTGAACTCCCAAGTGGGGGGGGCAGACATCCGGGAGCGGTGCGCACAGATGCGCGCTATGGCTCCTGCGCCGCTGCTGCTGCAGGCCGACCTTGAAACGGGGAGTGGATACGCTGCAGATGGCCTCGACGTGCCTCCGCAGATGGCCCTCGGCGCGGCGGGAGATGAAGACCTCGCTTTCGCATACGGCCGAGCTGTTGGTCACGAAGGCCGTCGGCTGGGACTGGACGTTGCCTGGGGGCCGGTACTCGACGTCAACAACAACCCGGATAACCCGATCATCAACTGGCGCTCCTTCGGGGAAGACCCCAGCGAGGTCGGGCGGCTGGGCGCCGCCATGGTGCGCGGTTTTGCCGCCGGCGGGCTGCACTGCACCGCCAAGCACTGGCCAGGCCATGGCGATGTGGCGGTAGACAGCCATATCAGCCTCCCCAAGGTCACATGCGACCGCCGCAGGCTCGAAACGGTGGAGTGGCTTCCGTATCGTCAGGCCGTGGCGGCCGGACTGGAGAGCGTCATGACCGGTCATCTGCTGGTCCCGGCGATTGACCCGGAGTGGTGCGCCACGGTCAGCCCGCGCCTGATCCACATCCTGCGCCATGATCTTGGCGTGAACGGGGTCGTCATCACCGACTCCCTCGGTATGGAAGGGCTGCGCACGACCCTCGATTCCACGGAGGCTGCATGGCGCGCCTTGGCCGCGGGGCACGATCAGGTCCTCGTAGACTACAAGCGGCCGCCGTCTGAGACCGTGAATGCCGTCGTCGCCGCCTGCCTGGATGGACGGATACCTGAATCCCGACTGCGCGAGGCGGCGGAACGCGTGCGCCGGCTCAAAGCGCGCCGGGCCGCCTTGCCTATTCTACCCGAGCCGGCAACAATCCGCACTGAGTTGGAGGACATGGGGCGCCGTCTGGCCTCCGCCTCGGTAACGGCTTGGAACGGGGCCGGAGAATGCCCCAATCTCGGCCCGCGCCCTCTCCTGGTGGTCTGCGACGACCTGACTCGGCTGGGCATGAACGCGGCGGACGAGGCAGCCCGTCCGCGGTTGGAGGGCGAGCATCCCGTCGTGGTCGAACTGCGCCGCCGCCAACGGTTTAGTGCCATCGTCGTTGATGAGACACCACGGCCTGAGGAACTCGCGCGTGTCCGGCAGGGCGCCGCGGTCGCCACCGGGGTTCTTGGCGTCACCTTCGCCTCGATCTACTGCTACAAGGGCGGCGGCATTCGTCTGCCCCTGCCGCAGATCGCCCTTTGGCGCGAGTTGGCAGGCGCCGGAAAACTGCGCGGGATGATCCTGCTGGAATCACCGTATGCGTTGACGGACTTGCCGGAGGGCGTTCCCGTAGTCGTCACATACGGGAGAGACCGCTTCAGTATTGCCGCCGCGGCCGCCGCATGCTTCGGCGAGCTGCCGTGCCCCGGTCGGCTCCCGGTGACCGTGAAACGCGGTGGCTGACTTGGATATGCTACGCGTGTCGACAAGTTCAAGTTGGTAATTGTGGATAATTGGAAGGGGAAGTTGAGATGAAATGTTTCATGCAGATCGTAGTGGTCGTTCTGTTGAGCCTGGCCAGTGTCGCCCTCGCTGAGGACCGCCAGAGCATCTCCGTCGTGCGGGACGATGACGGCACCGCCGAAGCCCGGTGTAATGTGTCAAGCCCATCAAGCGCGTGCATGAAGACACTGACCGTGGAGGTGGACCCGAAGGCCCTGACGCAAGCCCGGATCATGTACTACATGTATAACGACCCCTACGACATGGCGACAAAGACGACCTATGGCGCGCCCGTGGAAGGGGTGAAGTGGTCCAACCTTGTGGTGAGCGTCAACGGCCGCGAGGTACTACGGGACAGCCTTATCAAGCACACGACGAAGGGGTGGCATGAGATTCCGGTGGACCCGGCCCTGCTGGTCCAGGGCGAGAACAAGATCGTCATGGCCCTCGACGCCATGGGCAGCTATTTCTACCTGGGCGTTGACCGCTCGGCGCCGCATGGTTGCAGCGCGTACAGCAGCGACGGCGGCAAGACCTTCACGACCAACTGGCTGGGCACCATTGTGGACAGGAATCTTCCGGACCCGGGCGAGTATATGGTGCGGCTCAAGGTGAGCATGGCCTCCGCCGCTCTTGCCGGGGACCGTCAGCGCATCACCGTCGTGGGTGATGATGATGGCACGGCTGAGGCCCGGTGCAATGTGTCAAGTCCATCCAGCGTGTGCATGAAAGTGCTGACCGTGAAAGCAGCCCCGAAGGCCCTGACGCAGGCCCGGATCATGTACTACATGTATAACGACCCCTACGACATGGCGACCAAGACGACCTATGGCGCGCCCGTGGAAGGGGTGAAGTGGTCCGATTTTGTGGTGAGCGTCAACGGCCGCGAGGTACTGCGAGACAGCCTCATCAAGCACACCACGAAGGGGTGGCATGAGATTCCGGTGGATCCGGCCCTGCTGGTCCAGGGCGAGAATAAGATCGTCATGGCCCTTGACGCCATGGGCAGCTACTTCTACCTGGGCGTTGACCGCTCGGCGCCGCATGGTTGCAGCGCGTACAGCAGCGACGGTGGCAAGACCTTCACGACCAACTGGCTGGGCACCATTGTGGACAGGAATCTTCCGGACCCGGGCGAGTACATGGTCCGGCTGAAGCTGTGGACCGCGGAAACACCCGAGGTCGGGTTCACCGAGCGCAACGGGCGTTACTACGGCTGGCTGGAAGTCGAGGACCTCTTCTCCACCACACGCACCCATCCCCAGGGCTTCCGGGCCCTCGGCTATGCCACAGGGATCAACCAGCCCTCGGGCGACCTGGTGGCCTATGCCCTGGTGGGGAGCTTCGAGACGCCTTTCGACCTCCCCGCCGACGGCGAGTGGCGGCTGTGGCTGCGCGGCTGGATGGACGGCTTCCGTGACGGCGCCTTCACCCTCACCTGGGACGGCAAGCCTTTCTACGCCAGCGCGGGCAAGCACGAGTTCACCAGCGACGCCAAACTGCGCTTCGACTGGCTGGACCTCGGCGGCCTCCAGTTGACCAAGGGGCGGCACGTGCTCGGGGTCACGACCACGGGCGACTGCGGGCACATGTTTGACGTGCTCGTGCTCACCACCGATACGGCGTACCGGCCCGATGTGAACAAGCCCTTGCCGCGCATGACGCAGATCGAGAAACTGGTTCCGCCGGAGGGCTTGGCCGCCCTTCAGCCGGGCCTCTACATGACCGAGAACCCGATCCCTTGGGCAAAGCCCCTGGCCGGCGGACCGTTGCGAACCCTCTGGGTCTGCGGCGGGATCAACGAGCGCGAGATCGTCGAGTTGCAGCAGCGCATGGACATGACGGCTGACGTCGTGTCCTCAGACATGGAGTACTACGGCAACAGCGTCTTCGGCAGCAACCTCAACCTGGACCAGGGGGACCTGCTCTATGGCCTGCTCGCGGGCAACAAGAGCTACGATGTGATGGTCCTGGTGCGCACGAAACTGGACCAGATTCCCGATCAAGCCATGGCGGAACTGCTGCGGCGGGTGGAGCAGGGCATGGGCCTGATCATCGTGCAGTCCCAACGCAACGACGAGAAGGAGACGAAACTGTCGGCCCTGCTCAAGGAGGTCAAGACACTGGACCTGCCGGGTTTCAAGGCGGCCTTGGATCTGAACTACCAGAAGTATGTCTCATGGCGGGAGTATGGCAAGGGTCGCATTCTGGTGAAGCCCTATTGCGGCTGGGGAACCGTGGATCACCTTCGGCTATCGCCCGACGACCTGCGCTACCCGTTTTGGGAGTACCAGTTCGGCCACTGGGTGAAACTGCTGGAACGAGCGGGGCGGCGTGACGTGGCGCGCTTCGCCAGCGTGGCCGTTCCCGAGGCGCTGCCCCCCGGCCGACAGGCCGTGTTGACCATCACGACCGAGGGCGCTGAGGGGACGCAAGTCGCGGGCATCGTGTGGGCTCCGAATCAGCCGAAGTGGACGAAGTGGGGGCCGGCGCCCTGCGCGGGCGGCGCGACCGTCAAGCTCCCGGTCGGGATGGAGGACGGGCTCTACCATGTCGAGGCCAACCTGCTCAACGCCCGCGGGGAGGTCGTGGACAGCGCCGTCACGTTCTACCGCGTGGACCAACCGGCGCGGGTGGCTGAAATGAAGGCGGAATATGCCGCCGAGGGTAGCGGGCAGGCCGTTGTCACGCTCAAGACCGCCAACACCGGGGCGGCGACGAAGCTGCCGGCGCGGTTGGAGGTCTGGGGCGCGCGGGAGCGGATGCTGGGGGCCAATGACCTCACGATCGAGTTTGCCGCCGGTGCGGGCGAACTGAAGGTGAGCATGCCGGTCATGCCTTCCTGGGAACGCCTGCTGGAAGCGCGGCTCGTGATCTGCCCGGCCGGCCAGTCTCCACTGCAGCGCGCGAATCGGCTCTTCCTCAGGTCGCAGAAAGTCGCGCTCGACGATTTCACTTCCGTGACCGTCAACCACGAGAACCAGGAGGCACCCACCTATACATGGCCGGTCTACTCCCGGCTGTCTGATGACATGGGCATGAAGGCCGACTATCCCGGCAGCATATTCCTGTCCTCGTTGGAAAGCGGAAAAGCATCCGCCGTCATCTTCTCTATGACAAACATAGGCACTCCCACCACGGGTCCCGGCGGAGAGCGCATCCCCTGCCTGCACGATCCGCAGACGTGGGTCAAAGAGGAACCGGCGATCCGCCAGTTAGCCGGGCCGCGTTACGCGCCCTACTCTCCGCTGGTTCTGGGGCTTGGTGATGAGATGACCATCAATCTGGACAATCATGAGGTGTGCTTCTCAAAGTATACCCTGGCCGCTTTCCGGGAGTCTCTGCAGAGACAATATGGCACGATCCAGAAGCTGAACGCGACCTGGCAGACGCAGTTTGCCGACTGGGACGCGATCATTCCGTGGCAGATTCCACAGGCCCGTCAGCGGCCGGAAAACATCGCTCCCTGGCTGGAGTTCCGCGTGTTCATGACCCGGACGTTCGTGGAGTCGCTGGTCAAGATGCAGAAGTGGGTCAAGGAGGCGGCCCCCGGGGCCTACACCGGCGGGGCCAACCCGCTGGATGAAAGCTACACCAGTTGCGCCATCTTTTCCCAGATCTATCCGGCGCTTGAGTACGCTCAAATTTATCCGCGTTTCCATGACCGCGCGCGTTCCTGGTTCCGCGACCCGCGGCTGGTGGGGATGTGGAGCGGATACGGCTACGACCGGGCGACGACCGAGTACCATGCCTGGCTGTTGCCCGCCTACAGCGGGACGCTGATGTGCTGGTTCGGGGCAGGGCGATCGTACGACTACCGGACATTAACCAATACGCTGGGCCTTGGCGAGCCGGGCCGTTCCATCCAAGGTGCCAACCTCGAATTGCAGAGCGGGATCGGCAAGCTGCTCATCGCCGCCGACATGGAGCAGGAGCCGGTGGCCATCCTCTCAGCCTACCGCAGCAAGTACGCCTACACGGCCCTGAAGGCCTCCAAGGCGCCGACGATCAGCGCCACCGGTTGGGACCAGGAATTTGACCTGTTCCTGAGCGGGTGCAGTGATCTCCTGCGCAAGCTCCGCGTGCCTTATAAGTTCGTCGACGAGGACCAGGTGGAACGAGGGGAGCTGGACCACTACCAGATGCTCATCGCGCCGCAGGCCTCGGTGTTATCGGAGGGTGCGGTGCAGAAGCTGTTGGCCTTCGCCCGACAGCACCCGGTCGTCGCCGATCAGAACTTGGGGACTTACGATGAGCACGGCTGCAAGCGGGCCGCGGCGCCCTTCAACTTCGCCCAGCTTGGCGGGTTGAAGCTGAGCGACTTCGGCGACCAGCCGCTCCGGAGCACCAACGAGAATCTCGCCCGGTTGCGGCAGGTTGTCGCCGCGGCGGGAATTCAGCCTTGCCAGGAGGTCGCGGGAGGCGACATTAACTTCATCGTACGCAAGCGCCTCGGAGATGCGAGCCTGCTGGTGGTCTTCGGCCACGGCGCCCTCGTCGTCAAGCCGCCGGCGGGAACGGTTGCCTATGACGCCCGGACCCACAAGCTGCTGGGAACGGGAACAACGACCTTGACCCAGGAGCGCAGCCCGGCGGTCCTGGTCTTCGCCCCGCAGAAGGTGGCCGGCGTCACACTGACCGCCACGCCGGCAGTGCAGCGGGGGAAGCAGGCGACATTCGACGTGCAGATGCAACCCGGTGTTATGACGGTGGTCCGCCTGGCGGCCACCGGGCCGGACGGCAAGCCTCGTCCCTGGTACGACGCGAATGTCACAATCAAGAGCGGCAAGGGCAGCGCCACTTTCCGGCCCGCTTTGAATGACGCAGCAGGCGAATGGCGATTCGTTGCTACGGATATTATTAGCGGCATCACGGCGGAAGCCAAGGTGTCGGTGAGGGAGTAAAGACACACTGCCGAAACGGCCTGGGGCGGGTCCCGGAGGCCCCCCCCCACGGCTTCGTCTGTGATGACGTGCATTGCAGACCGCACTCTTCTTTGAGGGAACAGAGAGCATGAAAGACGGCAACCCCTGCGGCATCAGCGGATTCCTCCGTCTGGATTGCTCCTCGACGGCAGGAACCCTGCGGCAGCATGACTTGGTGTATGAGCGCGCTCCGGCGCGATGGATTGACGGGCTTCCTTTGGCTAACGGCGGCATCGGAGCAGTCGTCTGGGGCGACGGCGCGCCCTTGATCTTCACGCTCGACAGTTACGACGTGTGGGAGACGCGGACACTCTGGCCTGGCGACGATCCGCGCTTCAACTACGCAAACCTGCGGCGGCTGAAAGAGGAAGGGCGTATTGCCGAGCTCTACGAAGTCGCATTGCGGCGGCGCAATACGCGTTTCACGGAATCTCCGCCGCCTCACCCGACGCGGCTGCCGCTCGGACGCATGGAGATCCAATGGCCTGAGACGCCGGGGGGATTCGCCGCACGGCTGGATCTGCGCCGCGCCCTCGTCTCCGGTCGACTGGCCTTTGACAAGGGGCAGGCGGCTTTTACGAGCTTCATTTGCTCAACGCGGAACATGCTGGTTCTGGAGATCCATTCTGACAGGGTCGTGCCGCTGCCGGAGGTCCTGCTTCGGCCCGCGCCTACGGACGACTTCAGCCGGAAGCTCCTGCGCTCGTGGAAGTGCCCTGAACCAGAACTCACTAAAGAAGCCAACCGGCGAATTCTTTTCCAGCGTTATGGTGAGGACAAAGAATACAGTATCGTTGCAGAAACCCTGCGCCGCGGACGGAAGACGACGGTCTTCATGACGATCGTCGGCGGCGCAGAAGGGGATGATACCCGCTCCCGGGCGATAAACCTTCTGGCTGAGGCGCGAAAACTCGGGGTTCCGGCGCTGCGGGCCGAACATGAGGCCGAATGGGCCGAGTTTTGGGGGAAGTCGGCGATTCAACTGCCCGACAGCCGTATGGAGAACCTCTACTACCTCGAACAGTACAAGCACCATAGTTGTTCGCGTCCGGGCCACCTGCCGGTTTCCCTCCAAGGACTTTGGACCACGGACGGAACCTGGCCGCCGTGGCGCGGCAATTACACGGATGACATGAACACCGAAATGAGCTACTGGCCCGTCTATGCCGCCAACCATCTCGAAGACGCCGAGCCGCTTTACGACATGTACTGGCGCAATCTGCCATACCACCGCAGGTTGGGGACCTACTGGTATGGCAAGGAGATTGCCATCGTTACCGGCGAGCACGGTCCCGGCGGCGAACCATTCCCCGGTCTCTTCACCGATGAGCACTGTCCGAGTGCCGGCGCCTGGATTGCGCACCATTTCTGGCGGCATTGGCTTTACTCGCAGGACACGAAGTTCTTGCGCGAGCGCGCGTATCCGTTCCTGAAGGAGATGGTCCAAGGCTACCTGCATATCCTGGAAAAACGCGCTGATGGCAAATACCACATTCCCTTTACTGACTGCCCCGAGTTCTTCGGCGGGCGCCCGGACATGCTGGGCGATGACACCAACTACGACTTGGCGCTTCTGCGGTTCCTGCTGGGGGGCCTGATCGAGGCGCAGCCGCACCTCCGCTCTCCCGACCCGGATGCGGCTCGCTGGCGAGAAATTCAGTCGGATCTCGTGGACTACCCCGTGGTTCCCTCCGGCTGGTTCTCGCTCTACGAATTCAACCGCGGCGCCGAGCCTTCCAGCGCCGCCGCGCCCGATCCGAAGGAGCACCTGTGCCTCGCGCTGCGCGCGGGAGATGCGCTTCCCATGTCCCATCGCCACCATAGCCACCTGATGGGCATTTACCCCCTGGGCGTCATTGACCCGGAACGGTCGAAAGAGGAACGCCGCCTGGTGGAGAATAGTCTGAACGACCTCATTTTCAAAGGCACTGGCGAGTGGTGCGGCTTTTCCTTCCCGTGGGCCTCCCTCATTGCGGGGCGCGCGGGCAAGGCGCGCATGGCATATCATTTCCTCAGGCTCTATCTGGATGGCTTTCTGGCGGCGAACACGTTCAACTGTAATATATCCGATGCACGGGACCCTAATGGCATGATCGCGGCCCAAGGGGAGCCGATCATGACACTGGAGGCCGGCTTTGGCGCCGCGGCGGCCGTTCTGGAGATGCTCCTGCAGAGCCAACATGGAATCATTCGCGTTTTCCCCACTTGTCATCCCGATTGGAGGGACGCGGCCTTCGTCCGTCTGCGTGCCGAAGGCGCCTTTCTCGTCAGCGCGCGAATGAGCGACCGGCGAGTGCGCTTCGTGGAGATTGCCTCCGAAGCCGGCCGGCCCTGCCGGGTGCGGAACCCCTTTGGGACCGAATGCGTCCTCAAGGACCTTTCAAGGGGCAAGACCCTGCGAATCAAGGGAGCGCTTCTTGAGTTTCCGACCCAACGCGGAGGCATGTATCTCCTGACCGCCTTCGATTGCGCGGACGTGGAGAAAAAGCGGAGTTTGACTCCTCTCCGGCGTTCCACGCATGACATGAACTGGTTCGGCCTGAAGCATGATGGACCGCAGCGACAGAATGGATGAAGGCGAGTGAAGACGAGAGTGACGGGAGTGAAGTAGTCTTATCGGAACGTACGCCAGGCTTGAAAACAGGCGCCGAGATACTCTTTGGCAAGCGAAAGGCGGGAGCGCGCTGGACGTTGCCGCAAGTGCACTATTCTGAGAGGACACAGCATGCCTGACTCGGACACGCCGCATCGGAAGATCGACGACGACCGCTTCACCATGACGCTGGACGGTCGAGGTTGCGTGCGGGAAATCCGGCCCCGCATCGAATCGGTGGAGGGGCGCGAGGAAACTATCGGGGCCATTGGTGAAGGCAGCACCGCGCGACGACGCTATGCCTCCTTCTACGATCCGAAAGTGTGCGGGGACTGCGTGATTCACGACGAGCGCGAGGTCCGCGCGTTCTCGTTGGGCGCAGGCCAACGGTCATCGGACTGGCGCGCGCAGCAGCGCTGGGCCTTCGACAATGGCCGCATGGAGTGGTCGCTTGAACTCGCACACCTCAGCGGCCCGGAGCGCAGCCTGTCCGTGGAGCTGCGCATTCCCCACCCGATCTTCCCCGGTTCCGCGGGGTCGGGTCACAGCAGTTGGTACCTCTGGGCCCCGATTGGCGGCGCGCCGTTCGAGCAGGACTACGGAATCAAATCCTTCCATTTCTGCCAGTGCCTGGACGAAGAGACGGATATCCCCTTGCCGTTGTTCACCCTGTACACTCACGGCCAGGGGGCGGACACCGGACTATCCTTCCTGCTGCCGCCCGATCAGGGATGGTACGTGGACGTCTCCTTCAACCAGCGCGTCTGGCTGACGACGTTCCACTTCCGGCACGTCGGAATGTTCAAGGGCGCAAACCCGGCATTGCGCCTCTGGTGCTTCAGCCATGAAGGCGATTGGCGGCCTGCGCTTGGCCGCGTACGCGACTGGTTCCCCCAATTGCTGGCAGCGGGCGAAGGACAGGAGCGACTTGACGGAAACATGTGTTACGCCGTCGCCATGCGCCCCGAACGGCGCATTGCAGACTTGACGAAGAAAATGCAGCTCCGCTGGCATGAGATGGTCCATTACGACAGCTTCGGCGACTTCGCGCCGGCGGAGCCGTTCAACGCCAGCCACTTCAAGGGTCCCAACACGCCGAACTGCACGGCGGACGGCTTGACGTACAAGCGCGTGGGCGACTATATCGAGATGTGCCACCGCCACGGCGTATCGGTGATGCCGTATTTCAATATCGAGGAGTGCGAATCGGAACTCGCCCGTACGCGGTTCCCCGGATCCATCGTGCGCCTGACCTCCGGCGAGGAACTGATGACCTGGCGCTACTACGACGGGCGGCGGTACAACCTTCTGATAAATTGCGACCCGGCGTACCCCTATTTCGACTTTGTCATCGCACAATACGAGACGCTCCTGAAACGATGGCCGGAGATAGATGGGTTCTTCTTCGACCAGATGTGCTACGGCTGGCTCGACACTGCGCACTTCGACGGGGAAACCTATTTTGAGAACAAGCCGGCGTACAACCTGCTCAACATGTATCGGCGCGCATTCTCCGAAGTGCGGCGGCGGTTTCCGCGCCCGCGCATTATCGGCATGGGCAACGGCGTGGTGCGCTGGCAGATGATGGAGTTCCTCGACGGGGACATGGCCGAGGGGCTGCCGGAGTTCCTCGGGCGCGCCTCGTATCTCTCCCCGGAACGCCCGACGATCTGCATTGCCGAAGGCGAGAGCGCCTTTCAGGCCGCGCTGAGATACGGCTCCTGGGTCCATGTTTCACCGTACGGTTCCCCACGCGACAAGTGCCCAGGCGACGAACCCCTGCCGGCTGAGGCCGTGGCGCTGTTCGACGCCTACGGCCCGCTCATGGAGTTCCTGAAGGGTCGCCGATGGGTCTATGAACCGCGGCCGCTTGAGATCCAGGTGAACAGCCCTTCCGTCTATCGCACGCCGTTGCTCGGACGCTACGACCACGTACCCGCCAACATCTTCAAGACCCCCTGGGGCGGGTACGCGGTCACGGTCCTCGCCGTTCCGGTCGGACGGTTCGCGGCGGAAGACGCGCCCGGCAGGGTCACGGTGCGGGTCCGTGTGGCAGACGCGGGGCGGCTGAAGTGCGCGCTGACCCTGGGCGCCGACTACAAGGGATACTACGTTGCCGGGCCGAATCCTGCGGCAGACGGCTGTGTTGAAGTCCCATTGCCTCATCACGGCGCGGCCTCGATGGTCGTGCTGGCGGAAAGCTTTGACGCAATCAAGTCGGCCGGTCCTTGGCAAGTTCTCGGACAGGAAAGGCTCGGATGATGAAGAAGGGATGGCCAAGGTCGGCCGGCAGAATACTGCCAACAAGGCTCGTGGTGGTCGTGAGCCGATTGTTGTCCGGGGTAGCCCAGAATAGGGAGGACGTCCCCATGAAGCGTTTCATGCTAGTCGCGATGATCGTTCTGATGGGTCTGTCCAGTGTCGCCCTCGCTCAGGACCGCGAGCGCATTCTCGTCGTGCGTGACGATGATGGCGCCAAAGAAGCTCGAGGTCACATATCAGGTCCGACCTACGCATGCATGAAGGTGCTCAACCTGGAGTTGGATCCGGCCGCGGTGACGCAGGCCCGGATCATGTTCTTCATGTACAACGACCCGTACGACGTGGCTACCAAGGCGTGCTATAGCGCCCCCGTAGAAGGGGTCAAGTGGTCCAACTTCGTGGTGACGCTCAATGGCCACGAAGTGTTGCGGGATAGCCTCATCAAGTACGGCACGATGGGCTGGCACGAGATTCCGGTGGACCATGCCCTCCTGATCCGCGGGGCAAACAAGATCACGATGACCCTCGATGCCCCCGGCAGCTACGCCTATCTGGGTATTGACCAATCGGCATCCCATGGTCGCAGCGGCTCCAGCACGGATGGCGGCAAGACCTTCCGGACCGACTGGCTGGCCGTCGGAGGGGCGCAGGCGGACCCGGGTGAGTACATGGTGCGGCTCAAGTTGAACCTGGCCGGCGCCGCCGTCGCCCAAGCCCCCGAGAGAGTCTCCGTCGTGAGCGATGATGACGGCGTTGCTGAAGGGCGGGGTCAAGTGGAAGGGCCGCCCAAGGTGTGCCTGAAAGTGCTCAACCTGGAGTTGGACCCGGCCACCGTGACGCAGGCCCGGATTATGTACTCCATGGCGGTTGACCCCTACGACGTGGCCTCCAAGACGTGTTACAGCGCCCCCGCCGAAGGCGTGAAGTGGTCCAATTTCGTGGTAACGCTCAACGGTCACGAAGTGGTGCGGGACAGTCTCATCAAGTACGGCCCGAGGGGTTGGCACGAAATACCGGTGGACCCGACCCTGCTGATCCGCGGCAATAACAGAATCACGATGGCCCTTGACGGAGGGGGCGGCTACTTCTATCTGAGCGCCGATCGCACGGCGTCCCGTGGCCGCAGCGCCTCCAGCCTTGACGGCGGCAAAACGTTCCGAACCAACTACCTCAATTTCGGCGATGAAGTGCCGACCGGCGAAGCAGGCGAATACATGGTGCGGCTCAAGCTCTGGACCTCCTCCGCGCCGGCAGACGTCGGATTCACCGAGCAGAAGGGGCGCTATTACGGCTGGCTGGAGGTCGAGGACCTCTTCTCAGCGACGCGGCCCCATGTCTCAGGCTTCAAGGCCATCCCGTGGCAGCAGGGCATCAACAAGCCCTCCCGGGACCAGGTGGCATACGGACTGGCCGGGAGTTTCGAGTTCCCTCTCGACCTCCCCGCCGACGGCGAGTGGCGGCTGTGGCTGCGCGGCTGGATGGACGGTTTCCGGAACGGCGCCTTCAGCCTCTCCTGGGACGGCAAGCCCCTTTATTCCAGTGAGGGCAAGCACGAGTTCACAAGCGACGCCCAACTGCGATTTGACTGGCTGGACGCCGGTTCGGCGCAAATGACGAAAGGGCGGCATATCCTTGGCGTGACGACGACGGGCGACTGCGGGCACATGCTCGACGTGCTCGTGCTGACCACCGACCCGGCCTACCGGCCCGATGTGGGCAAGCCCCTGGCGCGCATGACCCGCATTGAGAAACTGGTTCCGCCGGAGGGCGTGGCTTATCTTCAGCCTGGACTGTACATGACGGAGAACCCGATCCCCTGGGCAAAGCCCATGGCCGGCGGGCCGTTGCGAACCCTCTGGGTCTGCGGTGGGATCAACGAGCGCGAGATTGTCGAGTTGCAGCAGCGCATGGACATGACGGCCGACGTCGTCTCCTCCGACGTGGACACTTACTATAGTAACGGCGTATTCGGCAGCAACCTCAACCTGGATCAAGGCGACTTGATCTACGACCTGCTGGCAAGCGACAGATCCTACGACGTCGCGGTCCTGGTGCGCGTAAAACTGGACCAGATTCCCGAGCACGCCATGGCGGAACTGCTGCGGCGGGCGCAGGAGGGCATGGGGATCATCGTCGTGAATTCCCAGCGCGCCGAGGAGGGAGAGACGAAGCTCTCAGCACTGTTCAAGGAGGTCAAGCCGTTCAATCTGCCGGCTTTCAAGGCGCCGTTTGATCTGAGAGGCCAGGCGGGTCTGTCGTGGCGGGAGTACGGCAAGGGCCGCATCATTCTTCGCACCTATGCCAACTACGGCACCGTGGACCACGTCGCGCTATCGGCTGACGAGCGGCGCGTTCTTCCGTTCTGGGAGTACCAGTTCGGCCAGTGGGTGAAGTTGCTGGAGTGGGCAGGGCGGCGTGACGCGGCGCGCGTCGCCAGCGTGGCCATTCCCGAGACGCTGCCGCCCGGCCAGCAGGCCGAACTGACCATCACCACCGAGGGCGCCGAGGGGACACAAGTGGCGGGTGTCGTGTGGGCCCCGAATCAGGCGGGATGGATGAAGTGGGGACCGGTTCCCTGTGTGGGCGGCGCGACCGTCAAGCTCCCGGCCGGGACGGAGGACGGGCTCTACCATGTCGAGGCCAGCCTGCTCAACGCCCGAGGGGAGGTCCTGGATAGCGCGGCCACGTTCTACCGCGTGGATCAACCGGCGCGGCTGGCCGAGATGAAGGCAGAGTATGCCGCCGAGGGGGGCGGGCAGGCCGTCGTTACGCTCAAGACTGCCAACGCCGGGGCGGCGACGAAGCTGCCGGCGCGGCTGGAGGTCTGGGGCGCGCGGGAGCGGATGCTGGGGGCGAAAGATCTCACGATCGAGTTTGCCTCCGGCGCGGGCGAAACGAAGGTGAGCGTGCCGGTCATGCCCTCATGGGAGCGGCTGTTGGAAGCGCGGCTGACGATCCCTGGCGGCGGCGACGTCCCGCGTCAGCGGATGAATCAGCTCTTCCACAGGCCGCAGAAGGTCGTGCTCGACGACTACACGTCCGTGACCGGCCACCACGAGAACATGGAAGCGCCCACCTATACGTGGCCGGCGTACTGCCGGCTCGACGATGACATGGGCATGAAGGCGGACTATCCCGGCATTATGCACTGGTCATCGCTGGACACCGGCATCGCCACCGCCTCCATCTTCCGGATGACCAGCGTGGGCACCCCCGTCACGACTCCCGGCGGCGCGCGCGTTCCCTGTCTGCACGACCCGGCAGTGTGGGCCAAAGAGGAACCGGCCATCCGCGACCTCGCCCGGTACTTTGATTCTTTTTCCCCGCTGGTTTTGGGATTGGGCGATGAGATGGCCATCAGCCATTTCCATGAGGTCTGCTTCTCAAAGTATACCCTGGCCGCTTTCCGCGAGTCTCTGCAGAAACAATATGGCACGATCCAGAAGCTGAACGCGACATGGCAGACCCAATTTGCCGACTGGGACGCGATCATTCCGTGGCAGATTCCACAAGCCCGTCAGCGGCCGGAAAACATCGCTCCCTGGCTGGAGTTCCGCGTGTTCATGACCCGGACGCTCGTGGAGTCGCTGGTCAAGATGCAGAAGTGGGTCAAGGAGGGGGCCCCCGGTTCCTACACCGGCGGGGCCAACCCGCTGGACGAGAGTTACACGAGTTGCGCCATATTCTCCGAGCTATACCCGGCTCTGGAGTACGCCCAGGTCTACCCGCGTTTCCATGACCGCGCGAGGTCGTGGTTCCGCGATCCGCGCCTGGTGGGCATGTGGAGCGGGTACGGTTACGACCGGGCGACGACCGAGTACCACGCCTGGCTGCTGCCCGCCTACAGCGGGACGCTCATGTGCTGGTTCGGGGCGGGCCGCAGCTACGACTATCGGACCCTCACCAACACCCTCAACATGGGAGAGCCGGGCCGGTCCATCCAGGGCGCCAACCGCGAGTTGGAGAGCGGCATCGGCAAGCTGCTTATCGCAGCCGACGTCGAACAGGAGCCGGTGGCTATTCTCTCCTCCTACCGCAGCAAGTACGCCTACACGGCGCTGAAGGCCTCCAAGGCGCCGCAGTACAACCCCACCGGCTATGACCAGGAGTTTGACGAGTTCCTGTCCGGCTACAGCGCCTTGTTGCGCAAGGTGCGAGTGCCTTATCGCTATATTAACGAGGAGCAACTGGAGCAAGGCATACTGGACCGTTACAGCCTCGTCATTGCGCCTCAGGCCTCGGTGCTGTCGGAGGGTGCGGTGCAGAAGCTGTCGGCCTTCGCCCGGCAGCATCCGGTTATCGCCGACCAGAGCCTGGGGACGTACGATGAGCACGGCTGCAAGCGGGCCGCGGCGCCCTTCAACTTCGCTCAGCCTGGCGGCTTGAAACTCAACGACTTCGGCGACCAGCCGCTCCGGAGCACCAACGAGAATCTCGCCCGGTTGCGGCAGGTTGTCGCCGCGGCGGGTATTCAGCCTTGCCCGGAGGTCGCGGGCGGTGACATTGACTTCATCGTACGCAAGCGCCTCGGAGATGTGAGCCTGCTGATGGTCTTCGGCCGCGGCGCTCTCGTCGTCAAGGCGCCAGCGGGAACGGTCGCCTATGATGCCCGGGCGCACAAGCTGCTGGGAACGGGAACAACGATCTTGACCCAGGAGCGCAGTCCGGCGGTCGTGGTCTTCGCTCCGCAGAAGGTGGCCGGCGTCACACTGACCGCCACGCCGCCAGTGCAGCGGGGGCAGCAGGTGACGTTCGACGTGCAGGTGCAGCCCGGTGTCATGACAGTGGTTCGCCTGACGGCCACCGGGCCGGACGGCAAGCCTCGCCCCTGGTACGACGTGAATGTCGCGATCAAGGAAGGCAAGGGCAGCGCCACTTTCCGACCCGCTCTGAACGACGCAGTGGGTGAATGGCGGTTCGTTGCTACGGACATTGTTAGCGGCATCACGGCGGAAGCGAAGGTATTGGTGAAGGAATAGAGAGCGGCTCCGAGACTGCCATGGGCGGGCCCCGAAGGGGCCCGTCCATGGCTTCGTCTGCGATGCTAAAGAGCGGAACGGGCGGTTCTTGTGGCCTGCTATACAGGATGGAGCAGACATTTCATGCCGGACAACGCCACTTTCGAATGGAACGGAAAGCGCGCGACGATTCGCTTGGGCGATGAGATGGTCATCCGAGGAGCGCGGACCGCCGTGTGTGCGGATGGCCAATGGCTCTTCCCGTTCGAGCACCAGAGCAAGCTGTCGGAATGGGAAGAATGGAGCGATCCAATCGGTCCCGGCCGTCACCGGCGTCTGAGCGCCGGCGGCCCCGGCCAGCCGTTCGCAGCTGAACTTCATATAGTAATCTATGACAAGTCCTCTCTCTGCCGGCTTTGGGCATCGCTCACCAATCGTTCAGGCCAGCCGCTCGGCCTGAGCGCCCTCCACTTGCTGGAAGTTGCGGAGGTGGACGGTGGATCGCTGGGATGGGGCTACGCGCCGGACGAGACCGTGCTCTTCACCGACAGCGGCCATGGTTGCTGGGCCGGCGTCTCTCGGCTGCTCGGCCCTGCCTATTTCTGTGACGAGATCTGGACGCATTTCTGCCCGCCGGACAGCGGCGCGCGAATGCTGGCCCTTACGGGAAATCGGAAACTTGGACCGGGAGACCACAGCGCTCCCGGCGGGCTGGCTGTCTTCTCCCGGCATTCTCCAACGGACGCCCCGTCGCTGCTGATGGGTATTGCGCCGGTGCAGCGCGCGCTCGGCAGCATCATCTGTCGCAGTCGCGAAGGCCAGGGTGTGGAGTTTCTTGCTGTGCTCTGCGGTCTGTTCGGGTATTCCCTCCCCGTCGGAGAAACGTATGTCTCCGAGGACCTTCTGCTCGGTCGGTTCCCCAGTGGTCTCGCCGCCCTGGCGGAATACGCGACAGTCTCCGCTCGCCTCCGCGACGTCCGGATTCGGTGCGAGACTCTGCCTTCGGGGTGGATGTCCTGGTACGGCTACCGGTTGAAGGCCGATGAGGAATCGATTCTGGCGAACGCCAGGATCGTCGCGGACCGCTTCCTGCCCTACGGAATGGACATCATTCAACCCGACTACTGTTGGCAGCACGACTTTGTGCCCAACGAGTGGCGCGAGACGAACGAACGCTTCCCACATGGACTTGCATGGCTTGCGGACCAGATCAAGCGTATGGGACTGCGAATGGGCTTTTGGGCCGCGCCTGTGTCGGTCTCCAGCGCCTCCAGGCTCTTCCATGAACACCCGGAATACCTTCTCAAGGATGAGCGTGGCCAACCACTGTTCGCCGGCAAGTGGACGTGGGGGCACAAGGAGACCATGCACGTCATTGACCCAACCGTCCCGGGCGCCATGGACGACGCGTGCGAACAGATCACCCATCTGCGGCGAATCACGAGCGCCCGTTATTGGAAGCTCGACTTCGTAATGCAACTGCTGTTTCTAAGTCAGCGTCCCAAGTTTGCCGACGTTTCGCTGATTCCTGGCGTGGAAACCTACCGTCTGGCCCTCAAGAAGTTGCGGGAAGCCGCCGGCGATGATTTCATCTACTTCTGCAGCAACTTCGGCTCTGCCGAGTGGAACATCGGCGACACCACGACGACCGCCCCGGATATCGGCAACCCTTGTTTCAGCGAACCGAACCACGCCGACGAACGGGTCTACGGTCTGGATTCCTTCCGGCAGAACGCCACAACCATCATCGCCCGGCACTTCCTCCACCGCCGCCTGACGCTGCTGAATGCCGACGCCGCCAACGTGGGCCCGGACGGCGACCTGACAGAGGCGCAGGTGCGTTTCAGCTTGGTGGCATTCTCCGGCGGGCAATTCTTCCTGGGCGAGGACTTGACGCGTTATCCGGAGGAACGTCTCGCTTTGGTAGAAAAGGGGTTGCCGGCTTACGGCACAGCCGCAATCCCCGTTGACCTTTTTGCGTCGCCATTCCCGGACCACCCTCGCCTTTGGCGGCTGCCGGTCACGACGGCGTGGGACAACTGGGACGTCCTATGTCTGGTGAACCTGACCGAACAGCCCCGCAAGAGCGTGGACTTGATGGCCGTGCTTCAGGGCCGCGGCACCGACTGGGTCTTCGACTTCTGGACTGAGCGATTGCTCGGACGCCTCGAGGACTATTCACAGTTCGACTTGGCGCCGCTGGAGTCGAAGATACTCTGCATTCGCAGTCGCAAGGAACGGCCGCACCTATTGTCCACAAACATGCATGTCACCCAGGGCGGTGTGGAAGTGCTGGAGCATGCTTGGGATGAGAGTGCCTCAGAACTGAGGTTGACGTTCAGCAGGCGACCCGGCGCGCAAGGAAAAGCCTGGGTGACCGTGCCCGCCGGAATGACTCTAGGAGAGTGCCGCTCCGAGGGAACCGTGTTGCAGGTGCAGCGCGTTTCTGCAGAACTCGTCGAATGCGCTATTGAGTTTCATCGGAAAGATGTTTCCATAACGCTGCATTTCAGAATGGATTCGAAAGGACGACCCAAGTGTTCAAGTACGCTGTAAACACGAACACGTTGCCGTCCGACATGCCGCCAGGCGAGGTGGCAAAACTTGCGATTGACGTCGGCCTCGACGGCATCGAATGGGGGCTGCCGAAACTCGACGGGGCGGAGAAGGCCATCCGCGAGATGGTCCAAACCACGCGCGACGCCGGTCTGGGAGTGGTGGGGTTCGTCAACGGGGGCAAGATGTGGAAGAAGGAGGAGATGCGACGGTGGGCGGAAGTGGTGGGATCCGTGGGGGGTGGATCCCTGCGGGTCGCCCATCCGTGGATCGCCTGGGACTACAACGAGTCCATCCACCAGGGGCGCTCCTACCAGGAGATATTCAAGCTTGCGAAAGACAGTCTCCCCCACCTGATGGAACTCGGCAAGGCCCACGGCGTTCGCTTTCTCCTGGAACTGCACTCCGGCGCGCTGACGGCCTCCGCGCTTGCGGCCTTGAGGCTGATGGAAGGTCTTGACCCGCGGCACATCGGGGTGATCTACGACCCGGCCAACACGGTCATCGAGGGGAACCTCCGCCCGCGAAGCGAGGTGGAAGTGCTTGGTAAGTACCTCAGCTACGTCCACGCCAAGAACGTCGCTTGCCTGTTCACCGGCGAGTTCCACGAGCGGCCGGTGCGCCGGGCGAAGTGGGAGTATAAGACATGCCCGCCCGCGTACGGCATCGTGGATTACCTCGAAGTCATGTTCGCGCTCAGACTTGCCGCATACGATGGCTGGATTTCATTTGAGGAGTTCTTCCGCGGCGAGGACTGCGCCGTGCGCCTTAAGGATAGCCTCGCCTTTCTGAGAGAGTGCGAGCGGCAGTCCCCGAGTGCGCCTCAGCCGCCTTACACGCCCTTTAACGAATGACTCGTGGACAGCGGGAATTGGTCCTGTGACACCCGCTGTGGGATCGTAAGCCGTGACCGTGAACCGGTTCTCATACGAGTGGTTCCGGGCCTCATTTTCGGAGGATTCCACCAACATGTTGCGTGAACTGACCAGACTCAGCCATGGCATGACGCGGCGTATTTCTTCGTTTGCAGTTGATGGCCGCAACGGCGACAGTTGGAGGATTCAGCCGGACGAGACGCGGGTGCTCGCCGACATTCGCGGCCCCGGGCGCATCACGCATATCTGGATGACCCAGCCGGATCACTACCGCGAATGTCTGCTGCGATTCACCTGGGACAACGCCCCGCACGCCAGCGTCCTCGTCCCTCTGGGAGACTTCTTCTGCCTCGGCCACGGGATCGTCAACTCCTTCCAATCGTTCCTGTTCACCGCTTCGACGCACCACAACAACCATCCGAACATGGGCTGCGCGCTGAACTGCTATGCGCAGATGCCCTTCCACACACGCGCGTTGATCGAATTGGTCAATGAGAGCAAAGAGATCCACGGGCAGTACTTCTACATCGATTACGACACTTACGACCAACCGCTGCCGGCGGACTCCGGCTACTTCCACGCCGAATTCCGCCGCGAGAACCCCTTCGGCGGATGGGGACCGGAGATCCTTGTCAATACGGGCGAGTCGAACATCGCCAACAAGGAGCAGTTGGCATGGGACAACAACTACGTCATCCTCGAGACGAAGGGGCGCGGCCATTACATCGGCTGCAACGTTTCTGTCACGAATCTTCAAGGCACGTGGTGGGGCGAGGGCGACGACATGATCTGGATCGATGGCTATAAGTGGCCGCCGGAACTGCACGGTACGGGCAGCGAGGACTACTTCAACCAGGCGTGGGGCATGCAGAAGACCGCCTTTTTGCGGAACGGATCCTCTATTTGGGAGGGAGACACGTCAGGGATCGACCCGAAGTTCCTCTGGCAAGGCAAGGCAGGGGGCTGCAACGCCGGGGGCTATCAGACCAGCTACGTTTTCCACATTGAGAACCCGGTGAAGTTCCAAAAGGAGATCAAGGTCACCATCGAGCATGGTCATGGCAACCACCTCGCCAATGAGATGAGCAGTGTGGCGTACTGGTATGCTGCCGAACCAGCGCCCGCCATCGCCGTCCCGCCGGTCGAAAAACGCCTGCCGGTGGTCAAGGACAGCTCCGGCCAATGGCATCAAGACCCCAGTCGGCAAACGACCTCACGGCAAGTGGAACTCAATGATGAAATGCGGGCGATGAAGAAGCAGTGGAAGGAGAAGCGTACGTGATGGGGCCGATTCTTAGAACCGGTTCAGCCGCAAGCCGATGGGCGGCATGGGCAGTCTCGCACCGCTGTGCTACGAATGCGCTGACGCTCGATGTGCAGACTGACGCAATGCAGCGACAACACAACTACCGCGCACCCGCCGAAGGTCGTTTGACTGATTAGTGTCGACCGGTTACGATCATATCAATCATTCTTCTCGACTTGGAGAAGCACGCATTCGAGAGACTGGCGTGGGCATTGTCGACGAAACGATTGGGAAAACTGAGACCGAACTTGGTTAAAATAAGTGAAAGGCGGCAAAATCATGAGTGGTAAGATGATACGATTCAACAGGCTCTTCGGCGGGAAGCGGAATGCGGCACTGGTGGCGGTGGACCACGGGGCGGAATTCGGGCCTACCCCGGGCCTGATGCATATCGGGAAGACGCTGGAGAACCTCAGCGGCGCCGATGGCATTCTCCTCAACCCGGGCATGGTGGAGCAGGCGGCGGGATTTTTCGGACAGCAGGGCGCGCCCCTGATGGTCCTGCGCGTCACCTGGACAACGGCCTACTGCTTCCCGTTCAATTACCGCGAGTCGCACACGGCGCAGATAATGAGCGCGCAGGATGCGTTGGCCGCTGGCGCGGACTTCATTATGGCCTGCTGTCTGCTGCAATCGGGCAGCGAGGCGCTGGACCGCGACAACGTGAAGCTCTTCGCCAAGGTGGTCGCGCAGAAGGAGAAGGCGGGGATACCGCTGATTGGCGAATTATTCCCCGTGGACGCGGAGACGATGCCGGCCGAGGAGTTGCACGAGCGCATTTACCGCGGCGTGCGGATTCTAGCTGAGCTCGGCGCGGACGCGGTCAAGACCTTCTACACCGGCGAGCGGTTCCATGAAGTGGTCGTGGGCGCTTCCGTGCCGGTGCTGGCGCTGGGCGCGAGCAAGTGCGGTGAGGCGGAGGCGCTGGCCAAGGCGCGCAAGGCGATGCAGGCCGGGGCGCGCGGGGTGGTCTTCGGACGTAACGTGTTCCAAGCCAAGGCGCCGGCGAAGTTCCTGTCGCAACTCGCGGGGGTGGTTCACAAGGGCTGACGGATGGAACTCCATCTTCACCATGTATTCAATTACACCGACGTGGACCGCGCCTTCTGGGCGGAGCACCTGGAGGGCTGGGTCCCGGAGGAGATCGTGGACGCGCATGTCCACGTCACCGATCCGGCGCTCCGGCGCGAGAAGCCGACCGAGGAGCGCCGCCGGAGTTTCTGGGTGATGGAGGTGATGGAGCCGCAGGATGCGGATTCGCTCGCGCGCTGCTATGGCATCCTCTATCCGAACCGGAAGGTCTCGTTGCTTGCCTTCGGCTTCCCCGACCTCTCATACGACATCGCGGGGCAGAATGAGTACATCTCGCGCCAGTGCGCCGCACGCGGCTGGCACGGGCTGACCGTCAGCGACCCGCAGTGGACCGCGGCCGAGTGCGAGCGCGTGCTGGCGCTGCCCGGCGTCATTGGCTTCAAGCCGTACTACGAGATGGTCGGGAAATCCGATTCAACGCGCGACGCGCATATCGAGTCGAGCATCTTCGGCTTCCTTCCTCACCGGCAGTTGGAAGTGCTGAACGACCGGGGGGCGTGGGTCACTCTGCACGTGCCGCATGCGGACCGGCTCGGCCACCCGCAGAATATCCGGGAGATCAAAGAAATCCGCCGCCGCTACCCGAAGCTCCTCTTGGTGATCGCCCACCTGGGGCGCAGCTACACCGAGCCGCACGCGCTGGAAGCCATTCCCCAGTTGGCGGAGGACAAGGGGCTCTACTGGGACAACTGTGCCGTCCTCAATCCAGCGGTTCACCGCATCGCGCTGGAGAAAATCGGGCCGGCCAACATCCTGTACGGCACGGACAACCCGGTCTTCTACATGCGCGGACGGCGGCAGTGGCGCGGGCGCAGCTACATCAATCGCACGAGCTACCCGTTTCATTTCAACAAGGAACGGGAGGCGCCGGAGATCGAAGCGCGGTACACTCTGTACATGTACGAGGCGCTCAAGGCGCTCAAGGACACCTGCGCCGAACTGGGGCTGGCGCGCGCTCAGGTCGAGGCGCTGCTGGGGGGTAATGCGCACCGGCTCATCCGCCAGGTGGTCGAACGCCAAAGGAGAGCATGATGCCACGCAACGCCCTAAAGCCGAAGGTGGGGATTCTGGCGTTGACGCTTGATCTGTACGAGACGCTGGCGCCGGGGCTGCGTCAGGGGCGCGAGCGGTGGGTGTGGCGCGACCTGCTGCCGGCGCTGAAGCCCTCCGCCAACGTGCTCTTCCGGAAAGCGCTGTTCCGCCGTGAGGACGTGGATGCGGCGGTGGCGGAGTTCGAATCGCAGGGGGCCGACGCGCTGTTGGTGCTTCTGCTGACCTATTCGCCCAGCCTGATCGCTCTGCCTGCGCTGAAGCGCACGCGCCTGCCGATCCTCATCTGGAACACACAGGAGTTGCGGGCGGTGGACGAGACGTTCGGCGCGCCGGAGATGATCGCCAACCACGGCGTCCACGGCACCCAAGACCTCGCCAACGTATTGCTGCGAAGCGGGGTGAAATTTGACTATACGACAAGCCATCTCTCCGACCCGGCGGCGCTGGATGCGGTCCGCGATTTCCTCGCCGCCGCGGCGGCGGTCGCCAGGCTGCGGCGCGCGCGCATCGGGATGATGGGGTACCCATTCCCCGGCATGGGGGATTTCGCGGTGGACACCGCTTGGATGGCGGCCACGCTCGGCTGCGAAACGACGATGCTGCCGATCGAGGAGTACATCCTCCGAGCAGAGAAAGCCCCTGCGCACGCCGTGGCGGCGCTGGCAAGGGAGTATCGCCGCTCCTATGCGGTCGCCGGCAATGTCAAGAAAGCGGACCTGGACGCGACGGCGCGGGTGGAGCTGGCGCTGCGGGGAATGATCGCCGAGTGCGGGTTGAACGCGTTGACCTATCAGTTCATGGCGTTCGGCGAGGACGCGCGCATGCCGACGGTCCCCTTCGTCGCGGCGAGCCGCCTGATGGCCGAAGGGATCGGGTTTGGCGGCGAGGGAGACCTGATCGCCGCTGCCGGAACAACTCTGTTGAACTGGCTGGCCCCTCCGGCGACCTTCTCCGAGATCTTCACGATAGACTTCGCCGGAAACGCGCTCTTCATGAGCCACATGGGGGAGGCCAACGTCGCCATGGCGCGCAAGGATTGCCCGACGCCGCTGCGGGCGCGCGAAGCTCCGATCACGCGCACGCGGCGCGGCCAGCTCGCACTGGCGGTCAGCCTGGAGCCCGGGCCGGCGACGCTTTTCGCGCTCACCGTCGGTCCGGGGAGCCGGTGGCGCTTCGTCGTCTCACCGATGACCATTCTGGATTACCCGATTCTTGAGAAGTTCCCCAGCCCGCATTTCAAGATCGCCCCCGGCGGCGACGTGCGCGACTTCCTGACCGCTTACGCAAAGGCAGGCGGGCCGCACCACAACGCCCTCTGCTTCGGCGACGCGCGCGGGCGGCTGCGGCAGGCGGCGCGGCTGCTGGACGCGGACTATTGCGAGGTCTGATCCGTCCGATACGTCCCATCCGTCCGAAAGGTCTGACATGTTCATCGGCCTCGACCTGGGAACCACCAACATCAAGGCGCTGCTGGTAAGCCCGCAGGGGCAGGTGCTGGCGCGCGGCGCCGCGCCGGTGCCGCTGTACCGCCGCCTCGACGGCGCAGTGGAGCAGGAGATCGAAGAGATCTGGCAGGCCACCGAGACGGCGCTGCGTCAGGTTGGCAGCCACCCGAACGCGCGCGAGGTCTGCGCGCTCGGCGTTTCCAGCCAGGGCGGGGCGATGCAACCGCTCGACGCGGTGGGCGCGCCGGCCGGACGCGTCATCAGTTGGATGGACGGGCGCGGCGCGCCATATGACAGGCATCTGGAGCAGCGGCTGGGGCTGGACTGGTTCCCCGCGCACATCGGATACGGAATGAGCGGCATCTCCATCGGCCAGTGCCTGCGGCTGCGCCATGAGCAGCCGGGTTTGCTCGATCCACCACACCGTATCGGCTATGTCGGCGACGTGATCGTCTCGCGCCTTTGCGGACGGCCCGCGCACGACGCCACTTCGCTCTCCATTGCCATGCTCTATAACCCGGCGCTCAGGGACGCGGACGCGGACCTGCTGCGCGAACTGGGGATTGAAAAGTCACAACTGCCGTCGCTGCTGTCGCCACGCGAGTCGGCAGGGCCCTTGCGCGCGGAGGTGGCGCGCGAGGTCTCGTTGCCGGCGGGCGTCCCGGTCTCCCCCGCGGTGCATGACCAGTACGCCGCGGCGCTCGGGGCGGGGGTGATCGAGCCGAGCGACATGATGTTCGGCGCGGGGACCGCCTGGGTCCTGGTGGCCGCCACAAATCGGCTGTCCCCCCCTGTGATCCCGCAGGCGCTTGTTTGCCGTCACGTGGTGGACGGACTCTACGGACAGTTGCTTTCTATGGGGAACGGCGGCTCCTCATTCAAGTGGGCGCTCGAACTGATCGGCCGGGTGCGCGCCCCTCGCGAGGAGGTCGATGCGTTGCTCAACTCCGTCCCGGCTGGAAGCGACGGGCTGCTCTTTCGCCCGCAGCTTGCGCCGTTTCATGCGGCGGGAATGCCCGCGACCCTGCGCGGTGGAATGGATGGGTTGCGTCTATCCCACTCCCCTGCACACCTGCTGCGGGCAGTCTTGGAAGGGCTGGGCCTGGAATTGGCACGCTATGTGGCACTGCTGAATAGAGGGGGCATTCCGGTGCGGCGGTTGGCAATGTGCGGCGGGGCCGCCGCAAGCGCAGTCACTCCCCAGCTGATCGCTGACGCAGTGGGCCTGCCGGTCTCATGCGCAGTGGAACCGGAGGTGAGCGCGTTTGGAGCGGCGGTCATCGCGCGAGGGCTGGTGGAGCCGGGGCGTTCACTGGCCGAAGTGGCGCGCTCCATACCGGTCGAGGCGCGCCTCCTCAACCCCGGCAAGAACCGAGCGACGTACCAGGCGCTCTTTGGGAGGTACCTGGAGCGGCTGAAGGCCGGGGCCGAGTGATGACCCTGCCGAGGCCTCCCGGCGGGACTTCGACCCGCGACCTCCAGACCTTGGTCGAGGCGGGCAACCGAACTACGTCTCCCGTTTGACGAACTTCGGCCCGAAAAGGCGGCTTGGTCCCATATGCGACTCTGTCACGGGCGCCGCCGCCTGGCAGGTTCGCGATCTCTGCGCCGCCTCGGATGGAACGCTGTACGCCGCTGAAGACGACAATCCCGAACGCAGTGGCTATCTCCGGAAAATCAAACCGTGAGCTCCTGAAATGAAGCTTTTCTTCAACTATTCAATTGACTGCGAACTGCCGCCCGACGGTCGGTCTGGCGGACCGGCTTCGTGGGCAGTTGCCGAAGCTTCGACGCGAGGATTTGTATCCGTCATCGACCGGCTTGGCCTGCACCGAGATGACTCGCTCTTCGTCTATCCGGATGTGGCGCGCGCACGGAAGGCCCTTTTCCGGGAAATGGTGGACTCAGGGACTGAAGTGGCCCTGCACTTGCACGGGATGCGCTACTCGAGAGCAAATGAGCCGGCGTGGTTGGGCTCGCTCTCATGCGAGGCACACAAGGAGATCATAAGCGCGACCAAGAAGGACTTGGGGGACATTCTTGCCCAGCAGATCCTAGGCTATCGGGCCTGTCATGCCAGCGCCAACGATGACACATTTCCGATTTGCGATGAGTTGGGCTTCCTTTGGGCGAGCACCTCCGCACCGGGAACGTACAAGCCGGAGCATTATGAGTGCTGAGCCGGGTGCTGGCCGTTCCCGTACCACCCTTCCGCGAAGATCAAGCTGGTTCCCGGCAGCCTTCGAGTCTACGAGATGCCGGTAACGCGCGGAATCCGTGTGCTACACCATGGCAATCCGGATCGGCCGTTGGATATGCGTGCCGAAACGCCGCCGGAGATCGCCGGGCCGCACGGCGAGGTATTCCAGCAAATTATTGAGGAGAACCTTCTGGAGATGGAGCGCCGTGCCCAGCCTGTGCACCTGATAGCGGGAGCCAGTCACAATACGAATCCTTATGCGGACAGCGCATCTCATCAGCATCACAATCTACTCTCTGTATGTGAACACGCGCGAGCGGACGGCGCCGCGCATGAAAATGAGTTTACACCGGCCAGCTTCCTGCAGATTCTTCGGGAGGCGGAGCGATTGGAGGCATTCTGATGAAACAAACCGTGATCTACTTCAATGGTTGAGGCCATCAAGTCTAGGAACGATTCTTGGCCTGCGGTCGTCGTTTGGGCCGGCAAGGCGCCAAAATGCAGGCGGCACCTACACGGTGCTTATCACGCCCCTCTTTCATGCTCCCCAGTCGGATCATACATTCGCCCAGTAGCCCTTTCAACTGGAAGATCGCTGTGCCACTTTTTTTGTCCTCGGAGACCCATAATTGCCATGGCTGGTCTGCTATTGAAAACGAACGCAAGTCCATAACTGCGATATAGTTCCAGCACTGTCCCCGTGTTGCTCAATCTGTGCGGAAAACGGCCCGATGGAATCCCCCCTCTCCGCCAGCGTGTCGTTCAGGAGCCTCAGTCTTCGCGACTCAAAGCCCTTGGCTTCGTTTGCCGTCGCGGTCAACCGTCTCCCGCCTGTCGGCTCGCATCATGGCCCCTTCTTCCCGATGGCGCGCTCCAACCGTTCCCGCGCCTCACCGAACGCAAACGATTCCACGAGCTTCTCAAATTCCGCGAATTCGCGTGATGTGAAGAGGGAGCGAAAGACCTCCCGCTTGGATTCGAGGCAGTCCCCCGCTGCGGCATCGGACTCGGCAAGGTATTTCAGCATCTCCTCAATTGCCCCCTTCTGTATTGCGCTGTCGACCGGCGACGCCGGCGCGGAAGGCGCCTTCGCCGGCTTGTCGGCTACGGCATTCCGCAGCCGCTCCGCGAGCGGCCCGAGGGCCGCGGCCAGACGCAACCGCAGCGGTTCGATGCGGTCCGCTCCGCCGCGTTCGTGCATCGCCTTCTCGAACTCGGCTGCCGCGTCCTGGACCGCGACCGCCCCGAGATTCCCCGCCACGCCCTTCACCGTATGGGCCAGCCGCTCAGCGGTTGACATGTCACCCACCGTGAGCGCCTGCGCAATGCGGTCCGCGGCATCGGCCTGCAATTCCACGAACTGACGCAGGAGTTTCACATAGAGCTTCCGGTTGCCCGCCACGCGCGACAACCCCGCCGCCGCGTCAAGCCCCTCTACCTCCGGCAGTTCCGGACCGGCGTCCGTGGGGGCCTCCTTCGGTGCAGGCGCGCCCGAGGGCGGAAGTTCGCGGGCGGCCGGACGATAGTACCGCGCGACCGTCTCGAACAGGGCCGCGGGGTCAATGGGTTTGGTGACATGGTCGTTCATTCCCGAGGCGAGGCATCGCTGTCGCTCCTCGGTGGTGGCGTGCGCGGTCATGGCAATGATGGGCAGACTCTTGAATCGCTCGTCGGCGCGGATCTTCGCCGTGGCCTGGTAGCCGTCCATCTCGGGCATCTGAAGGTCCATGAGGACAACGTCGAAGTCGCCGGGCGAAGCTGCGAGTTTCTCCACGGCCTCGCGTCCGTTGTTGGTGACCGTGACGCGCGCCCCCGTCCCTTCGAGCAGTTCCACGGCGATCTGCTGGTTGATCTCGTTGTCTTCGGCCAGGAGGATCCGCGCGCCGGCCAGGCGCACCGACTCAGATTCAGCGGCCGCAGGGGAGATCGCTTTGTCGCCGGGAGCATAGATGCTCACAAGAACGTCCACAATCATGGACCGGGTGACCGGCTTCACGAGGAAGCCTTCCGTGCGAAGTTTCTCGGCGTCCTCCCGGACTTCCTCACGGTCGAAGGCGGTCACCATCACGATGGCGGGCTGACGGCGGAGTTTCTCATCCTGTCTGATCTGACGCGTCGCCTGCAATCCGTCCATTCCCGGCATCCGCCAGTCCATGAAGACGACGTCATAGGGCTCGGTCGCGTCGCGCTGCCGGATGGCGGCAATCGCCTCGGGGCCTGAGGCGACCGCGCTCACAGAGGGCGAAATGCTCCGGAGCGCGTCCACCAGGATGTCGCGCGCGGAGGCGTTGTCGTCCACCACCAGCATGCGGAGCGTTCCCAGCGCCTCGGGTATGACTCGGAGATGGCGGAGCTCGGACCCCACGCCCAGCCAGACCGTGAAGAAGAACGCGCTGCCCGCGCCGGGCTCGCTCTCCAGCCAGATGCGGCCGCCCATCAATTCCACGAGCCGGCGGCAGATTGTCAGGCCGAGACCGGTCCCGCCGTGCTTGCGCGTCGTGGACATGTCCGCTTGCGTGAAGGGGCGGAACAGCTTGCCCGCCTGCTCGCGCGTCATGCCGACGCCGGTGTCGTGGACCGCGAACTTCAGATGGACCTTGTCGCCCGTCCGCTCCAGCAACTCTGCGTTGACCCGTATCTCCCCCCGCTCGGTGAACTTGATGGCGTTGTTGACGAGGTTTGTGATGATTTGTCCCACCCGCAGCGGATCCCCGACCAAGCCTGAAGGGATTTCCTGCGACACCGCGACCAGATACTCGATCCCTTTCTCGTGCGCCTTCTGCCCGGTGACCGCGGAAACGGAGGAAATGACATCATCGAGGCTGAACTCGGTGGACTCGATGTCGAGTCTGCCGGCCTCGATCTTGGAGAAGTCGAGAATGTCGTTGATGATGGCGAGCAGCGACGTGCCGGCGTTGTGAATCTTGGCGATGTAGTCTCGCTGGCGGGCGGTCAGCTCCGTCTTCAGCGCCAGGTGGGAGAGGCCGATCACCGCGTTCATCGGCGTGCGGATCTCGTGGCTCATGTTGGCCAGGAACATGGACTTCATCTCAGTGGCTTCTTCGGCGGCTTGTCTGGCGTGGCGCAGCGCCTCCTCCTGCTGCTTCCGCACCGTGATATCGGCGAAAAGGGCGAAGGAGCCGCTCTTGATCCCCTTCTCGTCGAACAGGGGAGTGGCGTTGACCAGGCACGGAACCTGGCTCCCGTCGGGCCGGCTCAGGGCGATCTCGTAAGTCCCGGCCTCGCCTTTGGCCCGACGCGCGACGTTCTCCTTGAATATCCGCGTGTTCTCCTCATCGACGAAGTCGAAAATGCTCCGCCCGATAATGGCCTCCCGCGGCCGCTGCAGAATGCGGCACAAGGCATCGTTGACCTCGACGCTGACCGTGTCGTTGTCAATCAGCCAGAACCCCTCATAACAGGTCTCGAGGATGCGGCGTCTCTTTCGTTCGCTGGCGGCGAGCGCCTCTTCGTTGCGCTTGCGCACGGTGATATCGGTGAAACTGATGACCGCGCCCAGGATTACGCCATCCTTGAGGATTGGCGTGGCGCCATATTCGACCGGGATGCCGACGCCGTCCTTGCGCCACAAGAACTCGTTATCCACCCGGCTGACCTTGCCGCGCTTGTGGGCCGCGAACATCGGGCAGTCTTCCTCCGGGTAAGCGCTGCCGTCGGCGCGGCGGTGGTGAATGAGGCCGTGCGAAGCCTGGCCGATGAGTTCCTCGGCAGTGAACCCGAGGATGCGGCAGACAGCGGGGTTCACAAAGTCGATGCGCCCGCTCGTGTCCACGCCGAAAATCCCCTCGGCCGCGGAATCAAGGACCAGCCGCGTCCGTTCCTCCGCCACGCGAAGTTGATCGGCTTGTTGTTGCGTCCGCCGCTGGACCTCGGTTGCCAGGGTCAGTTCATCCTGCATCCGCGCCCGCTCCTGGAGCGCAGGCATCATGTCGTTGAACGCGCCGGCCAGGTCGCCCAACTCGTCATTTTCAAGCGCCTCGGCCCGGGCCGACCAATCGCCATGGGTCGCTTTCAGCGCCGCCGTGCGAATGGACCGGATTGGCCGCAGCAGCGCATAGCTGATCCAAACGGCGCCCAGCCCCGCAATGATGACCATCACGCTGATCCACCATTTCTGCGCCGCGGCCAGCGCGCTCATCGGCCGATCGAACACCGCCCTGGGCTGCATGACGAGCACCGTCCATGGGCGCCGGGTCATGCGCGCATAGCCCGCCACCTGCGGAAGGCCGTCCGCTCCAGCGGCCATCAGATAGCCGGAGGCGTTTCCCTGTCGCAGGGTGCGCGAGATGTCCTCGGCTCCAGCGGATTCAATACGCTCGACCCCGTACTGCAACTTGGGGTCGATCCCCTTCAGCGCCTCGGCGGAGAGGGTCCCAACGCTGCGATAGACTTGTTTCGGGTCCGGGTGGGAGATGATCACTTCGTTGGAATCAATCACCATGGCAAAGCCCTGCGCCATTCGCTCGCTCACGTCGCGGCAGATTCGGTCAATCACCTCCCCTTTGAGCTTGAGCACGAGGATCCCGGCCAGCGTGCCGTCGGGGCGCCTGATCGGCCCGGCAAAGAAGACGCCGGGCTCTGCCGTGGTAATGCCTACCGTGAGGTCGGAGATGGCGTTCTCGCCCGAGAGCGCGCGTCGCATGTATTCGCGCGTGGCCTTGTAGTCGCGGCCCACCATGTTCGCGCTGGTGGAGACCACGCAGATGCCCTGATCGTCGGCGACGTACGCCAGGGCCAGGCCGGGAGCGCAGGATATCACGCTCCGCAACGATTGTTCCGCGGCGGGCAGCAGTCCTGCGCGCTGCGTTGGAGAGGCCGTGCACACCTCCAAGAGCGGCTGGCGCGTGGCAACAATGGACTGAAGCACCTGCAAGTCGGCAAAAGTCTGATCCAGCCGGGCGCCGGTCGTTGACGCGATGAGTTCCAGATTGTACTGGGCGGTCTGCCCCACCGCGTCCACGCCGCGGCGGGTGCTCACGGTGCCCACAATAATCAACGGCACAATGCTTACGGACAGGAGCAAAATGAGCATCTTCGCCAGAAGGGGGAAGCGAATGCGGCGAATAGAATCAAAGAGTTTCGACATGGCTCTCCGGTTTCCTTTCATCAGACGCTCTCACGCCGAACTGGCGCAGCGCAGCACGAGCAGCGTGACGTCATCCGCAAGTTCGACAGCGCCTCGGTGTGCGTCGAGCGCGCCGAGGATTGCGTCAAGCGCAGCCTCCGCCCCCCGCGTTGCGGAGGACTCCACCGCCCTCTTGAGCCTGTCGGCGCCGAACATCTCCCCGGCGGCGTCCGCGGCCTCGGTGATCCCGTCCGTGTACAACACCAACACATCGCCGGGTGCGATGGCGACAGCGGCCTCCCCATAGGTTGAGGAAGGCAGCATGGCCAGCGGAGGCCCTCCCTCGGCGCTGCAGTCCTCGGCCAGCCGGGTTCGGGCCCTCCAGAGCAGTGGGGGCGGGTGCCCCGCGCTGGAGAATGAGAAGGTTCCCGCCGCCGGATCCAGAATCCCGTAGCAGGCGGTGACGAACCGGTCCGACCGGACGTGGCTGACCATCGCTTCATTCAGATAGGAGAGCATCTGCCCGGCCGAAATCTGCGCCGAAGCGGTGCGCATCAGGATGTGAGTCATCGCCATGATCACGGCGGACGGCGCGCCGTGGCCGCTCACGTCAGACACCCCCACGCCCCAGCGCCCCTCCGGCAGCGGGATGAGGTCGAAGGCATCGCCGCCTGCGCGGCGCGCGGGGCGGTAGTGGCTGGCGGCTTCAAAGCCGGGGATGTCCGGCAGGCGTTCCGGGAGGAGGCTGGCCTGGACATCGCCGACGCTGCGGAATTCACGGTCGAGGTCTTCGTATGCAGCGCGGAGTTCTTCGGCCGCCCGACGCAGGTTCAAGTGCGTCTTTACGCGCGCAACGACGATGGGTGGGCTGATCGGTTTCGTGATGTAATCCACCGCCCCCAGCGTGAATCCTTTCTGCTCGTCCGCCACCTCGGACTTCGCCGTCAGGAAGATCACGGGGATGCTGCGGCTGCGGTCGTCCGCTTTGAGCCGGCGGCAGACCTCGTACCCGTCCATGCCGGGCATCATGACGTCCAGCAGAATGAGGTCCGGCGGGTCGGCGGAGTACGCCACTTCGAGCGCCTTCTCCCCGCTCGTGGCGACCCGGGCGCGGCACAGTCCCTTCAAGAGCGAACTGATGATCGCAATATTCTCAGGCGCATCGTCCACGATCAGAACGGTCTGCCTTCGCTCGCCATCAACGGCGTCCGCCATCGTTTCCCCTTTGAATTGCGCCGACCTTAGGAAGAGGTTGCGACCTCCGGGCGCCTGCTGTCGCCCAACTGCGCGTACGTTTCAGCGAACCTGGCCTCGACAGCCTTGAACGCATCCACTGCCGCCGGTTCAAAGTGCCGGCCGGCGCCTTCCAGGATAATCGAGCGACTCTTCTCGTGAGTGAAGCCCTCCTTGTACGGCCGCTTGGAGCGCAAGGCGTCATAGACGTCCGCTACGGCCATGATGCGCGCGGACAACGGGATATCCTCCTTTGCAAGGCCGTCGGGGTACCCGCTGCCGTCCCACTTCTCGTGGTGGGAGCGCGCGACGGCGATTCCCATGTTGAGAAAGGCGTTCCGCGGATACTTGTTGCGCACGACTTGCAGGGTCCTTGCCCCGATCATGGCGTGGGTCTTCATGATCTCGAATTCCTCCGGCGTGAGCTTGCCGGGTTTGAGGAGTATATGGTCGGCGATGCCGACCTTGCCGATATCGTGGAGAGGAGCCGCATGACCGATGTTCTCGACAAAGTCGTCCCCGATGCTGCCCGCATAGCGGGGATTATCCCGCAGTGCCTCGGCCAGCACCCTGCAAAAGGCCTGCGTGCGCTCAATATGCTGTCCGGTATCGTCGTCCCGGCATTCCGCCAACTTCGACACGGCGAGGATGGTCGCCAGTTGCGAGTCGGAGATTTCGCGGACTTGTTCCTTGACCCGGTTCTCCAGGTGGAGATTGGCCTTCATCAGTTCGAGTTGCAGTCTTCGCAGGCGCATATGGGTCTCCACACGCGCATGGACCTCCTCGGGTTGGAACGGTTTGGACACGTAGTCTACGCCGCCCACTGAGAACGCCTTGACTTTGTCCATCGTTTCAGTCAGGGCGCTGATGAAGAGCACTGGGATGTCCTTGAGCTTTGCGTCAGCCTTCAGTCGCCTGCATACCTCGAAACCGTCCATCTCCGGCATGGTGATGTCCAGGAGGATAAGGTCCGGCGGGTTCCTTGCCGCGGCCTCCAGCGCCGTTCTGCCGCGGAGAAACGCCACAACGCGATAGCCTTTTCCCTTGAGCATCTCCGAGAGAAGCGTCAAGTTGGCGGGGGTGTCGTCCACGATCATGACGGTCTGCGGACGTGCGCTGTCGCCGGCGTCCGTCATAGGTTCCCTTTCCGAAGATCTAGCGAATGCTGGCGCAGGCATCTTGGCCCGTCGCCTCGGCTTGGCATGCTGCGCTTCTCTCCCTTGAGGCCGGCTGCTGCGAACGCCTTTCCTGGCCCGGCCTTCCGCCATCTTCTCACTGGGCGCCGGCGCGCACCCGGCCATGGCACTTCTTGTATTTCACCGGTCTTCCGCGCCCGTCCACCGCCCCGCAGGGACAGGGAGCGTTGCGAGTGGGCGGGCCGCTCGAACGATGGCCCCTTGGCGGCAACCCGCTTCCCTGTGCCGCCAGAACCTGCATCACGTCCTGGGCCTCCATGCCGCGGCGCAACAATTCGGCCATGATCTTCATGGGCCGCTCGGTATGCTCGAAGAACGCCTTCAGCCCCGCGCAGAGCCAGTTCAGGCCCGGCTCCCCATCCGCCGTCGTCAGCACGCGGTTCTTCGGGCATTCCCCGTGGCAGGTGAAAAGGAACCGGCACTCGCGGCATGCCCTGGGCAGGCCGTTGGATTTCGCCCGCCCGAAGGCGCGCTGCGCGTCCGACGACACCAGCTCCGCCAGCGGCGTCCGGACGACGTTGCCGAGCAAGTAGGGGGGCTCGACAAAGTGATCGCACGAGTAGACGTCCCCGTTATGCTCCAGGGCTAACGCCTCCCCGCAGGTCGGCAGCAGCACGCAAAGCGAGGAGCGGCCCCCGACGTAAGATGCCAGGACGCCATCGAAGAACTGCACGAACATCTTGCCCACGTCCCGCCGGACCCACTCATCGAAGATCTCGATCAGGAACCGGCCATATTGTTCCGGCCGGACGGAGCGGTCGGTCACCCGCGCGCCTTCCTGGCTGCCCGTATCGTTGTCCCGCTCCACGATGGGGATGAACTGGAGGTAGGGCGTCTTCAACTCGTCGCGGAAGAATCGGTACACTTCGAGCGGATGCAGGCTGTTAACGGCGTTGACCGTGCAGAGAACGTTGAACTCGACTTTGTGCTCCTGCATCAGGCGCGCGGCGCGCACGACTTGGTCAAAGACGGAGCGTCCGGCCTTGTCGTGGCGGAAGGCATCGTGGAGATGGCGCGGCCCGTCGAGGCTGAGGCCGACCAGGAACTTGTTCTCGCTGAGGAAGCGGCACCATTCTTCGTCGAGGAGGACGCCGTTGGTCTGCAGGGTGTTCTCGATGCGAACGCCGGGCTTGCCGTATTTCTTCTCGATTTCAACCACGCGCCGGAAGAAGTCGAGCCCCATGAGCGTCGGCTCGCCCCCTTGCCAGGCAATGGTCACTTCCGGCACGCGGTGCGCCTCGATGGTCTGGCGAATGTAGCGCTCCATCACCTCGTCGGACATGCGAAATGTGCCGTTGGGATAGAGGCGCTCTTTTTTCAGGAAGAAGCAATAATCGCAGTGCAGGTTGCACCGAGACCCTGTGGGCTTGGCCATCACGTGAAATGTGGGCAACGTATACGGCACAGCCATTCATTCGCCCTTCCTGCGGCGTTCGCCGTAACCTGTTTCACGTCCGTACGTTATTGAAGCGCCATGGCAATGCGATAGCGTTCCTCGGGTTTAATATAATGCCCGGCTTCTTTGGCGTCCCGCGCGAGGTCCATCTCCACCCAATTGTGATCCCATCCGGCATGAGCGCCGTGCCGCGAGTTATGCACTTAGGCTGCAATCGTATACCCCCCCAGGGGAAGTGTCAAGGTGTCTTTCGGACCGCTCCCGTGCCCGCCGAGAACCTCAACTGCGCGTGCCACGCCTATTGAATTTTTGTCTGAGTTGCACGTCTCCCCGCGGACAAAACGTGCAGAGGCCTTGCGGGAAGGCCGCCATGACCTCGACGTGGTTTTCCTCGCGATGAGCATTCCCTCGGCGCCGAGCGATTCCATCCCCCCGCAGGATACACCACCGCTCTTGCTCGTCGAGTTGCCAAAAGAGGTGACGGGCCGTATCATAGTTCTGCTCGAAATCCAGCGACTGTCGTGGAAATAGCGGGCCTTCAACGGAGAAAGTAAATGCATCGAATTCTGATTGTCGGCGGCGGCAGCATCGGCGAGAGACATCTTCGCTGTTTCTTGAAGACTGGGCGCGCGGAAGTGGCGCTGTGCGATAACCGGCCCGAACGGCTGAAGCAGATCGCCGCGGCCTATCCGCTGGTGGGCGCCTATGGCGACTTCCGGCAGGTGGAGTTGTCGCAGTTCCACGCGGTCGCGATCTGCGTGCCGGCGGACCTGCACGTGCCTTGGGCGCGCAAGGCCGTGGAGGCCGGCGCGCATGTCCTGATCGAGAAGCCGCTTGCCCTCTCCCTTGACGGCATTGACGACCTTGACCGGCTGGCGAAACGGAAAGGGCGCGTGGTCGGTGTCGCCCACGTCCGGCGCGCCATGCCCGACATGCGGGCGGTCAAGCGGGAACTCGATAGCGGGAAGATCGGCGACGTGCTGGCCTGCTCCTGCATCATCGGCTACGATCACCGCACCGCGCGGCCGGATTATCGCAATACCTACTGGGCCCATCGCGAGCAGGGCGGGGGCGCCATCTTTGACGTTTCCAGTCATGTCACCAATATGATCCAATGGTACATGGGGCCCGTCAAGAGCGTCATGGCGGACTACGAGCACCTGCAGATCGAGGGAACGCAGGCAGAGGACACGCTCGCCTATCTGCTGCGCTTTCGGAACAGTCCGGCTATCGGCTCCGTCCATATCGTCGCCTGGCAGGCGCACCGCACCGATCAACTCCTCCTCTCCGGGACAAAGGGCAGCATCGTGTGCGATTCCTGGGAAGGGCGAGTCGGCGTTGTCCTGCGCGACGGCCGATGGGTCTGGACTGAGGGTCTCAAGGACAAGCCGGACGCCAAGGGGCAAACGGACGGTCCGTTCGTACACGAGGACAGCAACTTCCTCGACGCGACGGAAGGGAAAGGCGAGATCATGTGCTCGCTCCTCGAAGCGCGTCACACGATTGAAGTCTGCCTCGCTACGGACGAGAGTGGCCGGCGTCATGCGGAAGTCATGCTCGAGGAACGTGAGAGCATGTCAGGAAGATGAAGGGCGCGCCGCGCGGTGACCGGCAGTGTCGGTCTCACTGTCGTTCCGACAGCGGCGTCACGTTGAAGACGAACTGCCCCCTGGCCTCCGCCGTTTCCGTTCGCGCCCACGGGTTCAAGCGCGGCTTGGCCCCGTCAGTCCGAACGATGTCCGCCGTGAGCATGAAGTTGTCCCCCGCCACGGATGAGCATTGCAGCATGACCACTTCCTTGACGCCCGCCTTCGGCCTTTCCTTGCCGCCGGCGGCAGGCTCAGTCAGATGCCCTTCGTACTTCTTCTCCAGATTCTCCGCCGCGCCTCCTGTCCGAGCATCCGTGGCCGCCGTAGCCATCCACGCTTCAACAACAAGGACGAGGGCCAGGGGCTGAATGGCTTCAATGCCCTTGTTGATGATGGCTGAGGCAAGCGGTTTGGAATTGATGAATTGACGAAGGGGCAGGAGGGCGGGTTCCTCGTCTCGCAGGAAGACAGCCACGGGTTCACAAGCGCCGTCCCCCTCGAAATTCCGTTGGGCCGTGTCCCGCATCTGGTCGAAGAACTCGCTGATGGCTTTCCGCTGTACGCTGGTTATCACTCGCATGGTCATGGCCCTTTCGTTGGTCACCGGGGGCATGGTATCTCAATCGTGAGGCGAATATCAACGGGAGACCTTGCTTGCCGAGGGGACGCCACGACAGTATAATCGCGCCCGATTCCGATTCGACGGCATTCCCGATTGCCGCCGAGCGCAGGCATCAGTTCAGAATGTGAGAACCATGACCACCTCAGACATCCTCAAGCAACTCGTCTCTCTCTCCAACAACCTGGGCCGGCCCGAGATGGATTACGTCATTCTCGGCGAAGGGAACACCTCGGCGCGCGTCACCGAGGGCACGTTCTGGGTCAAGAGTAGTGGCACGGAACTGCGGACGATCACGGCCGAGGGATTCGTCCAGGTGGCTCTTGACCGGGCCCTGGCGGTGACGGACGGGCCGGAGTTGAACGACGAGCAAGTGAAAGAGGCGCTCGCGTCCACCAAGGTGGATCGCGGCGCTCCGGGCCGCCCCTCGGTGGAGACGCTCCTTCATGCCCAGCTTCTCAGCCTGGATGGGATCAAGTTTGTCGGTCACACGCACCCCACGGCCATCAACTCCCTGACCTGTTCGATCGCCTTTCCGGAGATATTCAAGGGCCGCCTCTTCCCGGAAGAGATCGTTTTTTGCGGGACGGCCCCGCTGCTGGTGCCGTACACCGACCCCGGCCTGCCGCTGGTGCGTTGCCTTAAGGAGGCGCTGAAGAAGTACCTGAAGAAGCAAGGCGAAGCGCCGCGCATCGTTCTCATGCAGGGGCACGGCTTGGTCGCGCTGGGTGCCACGGTGCGGCAGGTGGAAGACACCACGGCGATGGCGGTCAAGGCGGCGCGCATACTGCTGGGAACGCTTGCCGCCGGCGGCCCGCGCTATCTCTCCGCGAAGGACGTTGCCCGCATCCATACCCGTCCGGACGAACTCTACCGGCGGCAGAAACTGGGATGAAGAACATCGCCGACCTGGAAACGCTCCTGAACGACCGCGCACCCGCCGTCCGTTCAGCGGCGCTGGCGGAGTCGATCGTGCTCATGGAGCAGAGCGCGGTGCGGCCCGAGCCGGGGCGGCCCGCGGTCAACATGCACTGCCACACCTTTTTCTCCTTCAATGCCTTCGGCTATTCTCCGACAGCACTGGCCTGGTTGGCGAAGAAGCGCGGGTTTGAAGCTCTTGGGATCGTGGATTTCGACGTGCTGGATGGCGTGGATGAGTTCCTGAGCGCGTGTGACGCGCTTGGCGTGCGCGGCAGCGCGGGGCTGGAGAGCCGCGTCTTCATCCCGGAGTTCGCGACGCGCGAAATCAACTCGCCGGGCGAGCCGGGGATCTGTTACTACATGGGAATCGGCTTTACCACGGCTCGGCCGCCCGAAGCCGTCGCGCCTGTCCTGGCCGGGATGCGAAGCCGCGCCGAACAGCGCAACCGCGCCATGGTGGCCCGCCTCAACGCGCACCTGGCGCCGGTCGGCATTGACTATAACCGGGACGCGCTCCCGCTGACCCCCGCGGGCAACGCGACGGAACGCCATCTCCTCGCCGCCTATGTGAGCGCCGCGGCCCGGAGCTTTCCCGATCCCGCCGGCTTCTGGGCGGCAAAGCTTGGCCTCCCGCAGGAGCAAGTCGCCGCGCAGCTTGGCGACGGACCGAAGTTCCAGAACCTCGTCCGCGCCAAGCTGATGAAGCACGGAGGCGTCGGCTACGTGCAACCGGGACCCGAGTCCTTCCCGACGGTGGAGGAGGTCAATGAGTTGATCTGCGCCTGCGGCGCGCTGCCGTGTCACGGCTGGCTGGACGGGCTCTCGGCGGGAGAGCAGGCCATTGACGAGCTTCTTGAACTGGTCGTCGCCAAGGGGGCCGTGGCCCTCAATATCGTCCCGGACCGCAATTGGAACGTCGCCGACCCCGAACAGCGCCGCGTGAAGGTGCAGAACCTGTACCGTGTCGTGGACCTGGCCCGTGAACTGGACCTGCCGTTGAACGTCGGCACCGAGATGAACAGCTTCGGCCAGAAGCTCGTGGACGACTTCGACGCGCCGGAACTGGCCCCCGTGCGGCAGGCGTTCCTCGATGGAGCCTTCTTTATCTGCGGCCACACCCTCATGCAGCGCGCCGTCGGTCGCGGTTATCAGAGCGCGTGGGCGCGGACGCACCTCCCCTTGCGGCGCGACCGCAACCGATTCTATACTGCTGTGGGCCGGCTTGCCCCGGCAGGACGGGCGGGGCTGGACTGCCTCAAACGACTGGCGAACATTGAATCGCCCGCAAGTCTTCTGGCGCGGCTTGAGACACGATAGAGAATAAGGACAAGGATTCATGGGAAAAGTACTGCAGGACCGCGTTGCCCTCGTGACCGGCGGCGCGCAGGGGCTGGGTGAGGCGATTTGCCTGCGCCTGGCGCGCGAGGGATGCCACGTTGCGGTGGCCGACCTGAAAGGAGAGGACGCCGCCGCCACGGCCGCGCGCATCACGGACCGCCGCGTGATCTCCATCAAGGTGGACGTGACCGACGAAGCCCAGGTCGCCGCCATGGTGGACCGGACGGTGAAGGAGTTCGGGCGGCTGGATCTGCTGGTCTGCAACGCCGGCATCCTCATCGCCGGCGACATCGCCGAGTTTGCCGCCGAGAAATGGCGCGCGGTGATGAACGTGAACCTCTTCGGCTATTTCCTCTGCGCCTCCTGCGCGGCCCGTGTGATGAAGCGCCAGAAGAGCGGCGTGATCATCCAGATCAACTCCAAGTCCGGCAAGAAGGGGAGCTTCAAGAACTCCGCCTACGCCGCCTCCAAGTTCGGCGGCATCGGCCTGACGCAGAGCATCGCGCTCGATCTGGCCGAGTACGGCGTTCGCGTCAATGCCATCTGCCCCGGAAACCTCCTGGACTCGCCTCTCTGGGTCAACTCGCTCTACAAGCAATACGCGGAGAAGTGGGGGATCACCGAGGCGGAGGTCCGGCAGAAGTACATTGACCAGGTGCCCATGAAGCGCGGCTGCACGTATGAGGACGTCTGTAACGTGCTGGTCTTCCTGGCCTCCGACGATGCCAGCTACATGACGGGGCAGGCCATCAACGTGACCGGCGGGCAGGAGATGCGGTGAGGCCCCGGCGTCATTCGCCGTCGTCCTTTGTGTCCTTGCGGTCCCTTATGTCCTTGTTCGTCCGCGTTTCTGAACAGATCGGACATACGCCATGAAAACCGTGACCTTCGCCGCAGTGGACCTCGGGGCCGAGAGCGGCCGCGTGATGCGCGTCGGCTTCGACGGCGCGCGCTTTCAACTGGAGGCCGTCCACCGCTTCCCGAATGGCCCAGTGCGCGTGGGGGAGACGCTGCACTGGGACGCGCCGAAGCTGTTCGCGGAGATCCAGAAGGGACTGCGCCTCTGCGCGCGGGAATCCGGGTTGGCCGGCATCGGGGTGGACACGTGGGGGGTGGATTTCGGCCTGCTGGGGGAGCGGGATGAGCTGCTGGAGAACCCCGTCCATTACCGCGACCGGCGCACCGACGGCATGATGGATGAGGTCTTCCGCGTTGTCCCGCGCGAAGAGGTCTTCGAGCGCACCGGCATCCAGTTCATGCAGCTCAACACGCTCTACCAGATGGTCTCCCTCCTGCGCCGACGGCCGCAGTTCCTGGCCCAGGCACGAACGCTCCTGACCATGCCCGACCTGTTGAATTTCTGGCTGACCGGGCGCAAGGTGGGAGAGTTCACCATCGCCACCACGACGCAGATGTATGACCAGCGCGCGGGGGACTGGGCGCGGCCGATGCTCGACCGCCTCGGCCTGCCGACGCGCATTCTCCCGCAGATCGTCAAGCCCGGCGCGATTCTGGGGCCGTTGCTCCCGCTGGTTGCGGAGGAAACCGGGATCAAAGGGGCGCCTGTCATTGCTCCGGCCTGCCACGACACGGGCTCGGCGGTCGCCGCCGCGCCGCTCTCCTCGCCGCATTCCGCCTACATCAGCTCCGGCACCTGGTCGCTGGCCGGCGTGGAGGTGCCTGCGCCCGTCATCACGCCGATGACGTATGCCGGCGGCTTCACCAACGAGGGAGGTGTCAACGGCACCGTTCGCCTGCTCAGGAACATTGGGGGATTGTGGCTGCTGCAGGAATGCCGCCGCACCTGGGCCGAAGAGGGGACCGAGTACAGCTATGACGACCTGACACGCCTGGCCGCGGCCGCCCCCGCGCTCGCCGCCTTCGTGGACCCGGACGACGCCGATTTCGGTCCCCCCGGCGACATGCCCGCGCGCCTCCGGCGGTACTGCGCGCGCACGAAACAGGCCGCCCCCGAGAGTCATGCCGCCCTCGCCCGCTGCATTTTGGAAAGCCTCGCGCTCAGGTATCGCTTGACCGTCGAGAAGCTCGAAGCGGCGCTGGGCTGGAAGGTGGACCGGATCCACATCATCGGCGGCGGGTCGAAGAACGCCCTTCTGTGTCAGATGACTGCCGACGTCACCGGTCTGCCGGTGCTGGCCGGGCCGGTCGAGGCTACGGCCCTGGGCAACGCCCTTATACAGGCGCAGGCGACGGGCCACCTGGCCTCGGTCGCCGAGGGGCGCGAAGCGGTCAAGCGCTCCTTCACCCCTATCGCTTATGACCCACACCCCTCGGAGGCGTGGGAGGCGGCCTATCAGCGGTTCATGCGGCTGGTGTGACTTCAAGCTCCGCGCGTTCATTTATCGGAGGGCCGGCAGATGGTCTACGAGTTGTGGCTGGACACGGAAGAGAACCGCGCGCTGCTGGCCATCTGCGCGCGCAAGCTGATCCGCAACACTGGGATCGGCGCGATTGTGTGGGGCGGCATCAACCTCCTGATCGGCGCCTTCGCCGTTACCGTCCACCCGATCAATATCGGCATTCTGGTCCTCGCCGTCATGATGCTGGCTTCCGGCGTTCGCGCAATCCAAAAGCCGTCGCTCGACGCGCTCCGCACAGAGGCCATCGTCTCCATCGTCCTTCTGGCGTGGAACGTCTCGATGACCGTCTACAACCTTCAGCAAGCCGGCGTCTTTGACCCCCGTGGCCTGATATTCCCCATCGTCGTCGCCGTGACATTCTTCGGCTATCACAAGAAACTCCAGCACGTGCGCGAGCAGGTGGAGACCGTCGAGCCGGAGAGGATCAAGACCCTCCAGCAACTCTGCAAGACGCTCCAGAAGAAGAAGCTCAAGGAAGAGCCGGAGATCGTGCAGGCGAGCAGCCGCTGCCGCGCCCAATTGATTGGCGACCGCGCCTTCTTCGTCCAGGCCGACATGATGAAAGCGTTCGTCGCCTCGCGCCGGGAGGTTCAGGCGTGTCTGGTCAAGCCGGACGCCAAGAAACTGGCGATCAAGGTCCGTCATCCGATGGGGGTGCTGACCTACAAATTCGACAAGAAGAACTCCGACAGGTTGCGGAACTGGCTCGCGACGGCAGCGCCCGACGTGGCGTTGCCCGTGGCGCAGCCTGTATAGCATGCGTGGCTTCCCGCTGTAGAAACGAAGAGCCGCTACCGTGTCCCTTCACACAGCAGCGGCTTTCGTTATGACTTAGGCTTGTTCAGCCTGAGTTAGCTGACCTTGGTCACGTTCTTCGCGCGCGGGCCCTTCTGGCCGGCTTCGGTCTCGAACGTCACCACGTCGTTCTCAGCCAGGGACTTGAATCCGCTTCCCTGGACTGCGCTGTGATGCACGAAGACGTCTGGGCTGCCGTCGTCCGGCGTAATGAACCCAAAGCCCTTCTGATCACTGAACCACTTTACCTTACCTTGCGCCATGTGTTCTCTCCTTCATGCGCTTGCCTCGGCGCGAACCCGCGTCCCGTCGAGCCGCCACAATGGCGTCCGATACCGGGCACGGACGATCCGCTTTCCGAGCGATTAGGTTGCGCCGGTAAACGCACAGCTTGGAGACGGTCTGAACAGGAACAGGTGCAAGGGGGAGAGAAGGGAAGGGATGCTGCCTTACGGCGTCCGCTTTTCTGCCTGTGCACAACGAAGAACCGGTTACAGTGCTCTCGAACTGCTGCGGCCACAAAGGGCCAAACCTAACAATAGCGTTATCATACGCTATCCCAGGAGTGGCGTCAAGCGAGAGAACGCAGAATGTAGAATGCAGAGTGCAGAATGCAGAACACGGTGGAGCGCGCTGTCCCAGCGCGCTTGTCGTTGTTGCCGTCACCCCGTAGCGCCGTTCTCTGTGCTCGCTGCGCCTCTGCGGTGAATGCTGTTGTTCTTACCCGCGCGGGTGAAACTGTTTATGGACGCTTTTGAGGCGTGAGTGGTCCACGTGGGTGTAGATCTGCGTTGTGGCGATATTGGCGTGTCCGAGCATCTCCTGCACCGCGCGCAGGTCGGCTCCGTGCTCCAGCAGGTGGGTGGCGAAGGAGTGGCGCAGCGTGTGCGGCGAGATGCGCCGCCCCACTCCGGCCTTGAGCGCGTATTGGCGCACCATCGTCCAGAGGCGCTTGCGCCCGATCGGCCCGCGCTTGCCGGGGAACAGCCAGGGGGAGGGTGCGCCGCGCAGCAGCGTCTCGCGCGCGCCGGCGAGGTAGTCGTTCAGCGCCGCCACCGCGCGTTCGCCCACCGGCACGATCCGCTCCTTCGACCCTTTCCCGAAACAGCGCACGTACCCCAGGTCCAGGTGCAGCGCCTCGAGCTTCATGTTCGCCACCTCGCTAACGCGCGCACCGGTGGCGTAGAGCAGTTCCAGCAGCGCGCGGTCGCGTACCCCGAGCGGCGTCGAGGCGTCCGGCGCGCCGAGAAGGGCGGTGACCTCCGGCTCCGTCATCACCTCCGGGAGGTACTTCGCCAGCTTGGGGGAATCCAGCAGCGAAGTGGCATCCTTCGCCACCTCTCCCTCCGACCAGAGGAAGCGGTAGAAGGTCTTCACCGCCACGAGGCTGCGCGCGACGGAGTTGATGTGCAGCCCGCGTTCGCGCTCGTGGACCATGAACTTAAGCACCGACGCCGCCGTCGCCTGCCGCGCGTCGTCCTGCCCTAGTTCGTGCAGGAACCACACGAAGCGCGTCAGATCCTGCCGGTACGCCTCGACTGTCATGGGGGATAGCCCGCACTCGGCGACGAGGTAGTCCATGTACCGGTTGACCAGGTGGGCCGACGGGAGTGTGTCAGTCATGCGTCCCCTCCGCGCCGCGCGTCAGCAGCGTCCATTCCAGCCCGCCGGGCCACGCCTCGCTGGGGAAGCCGGCGCCATCCTGCGGCTTCCATCCCTCGTCCAGCAGCTTTCTTGGCGCGGCGCTGAACGGACGCGAGACCGGGCTCTGACAGCTCACCAGCCAAAGGCGCGTGTATCGCTGTTCCTGCGCCTCCCCACAGAGCAGCGCCTCCGCCGAGGTGTTGCGCGTTTCCACCGCGCGCGTCTGGTAGTAGTCGAAGGCGTAGCCGACGTAGCCGGGGTTGAACATCACCATGTCGCCGGGCTGCAGGCGGCCCTCGACGTCCCGCACCAGGCCGCGCCAGTCCTCCTTCTGGAAGGAGGGGGAGTAGTAGTCGCGCAGCCCGAACAGGTTCAGCGCGAGCAGCGCCGCGGCGACATAGATCACCGGCGGCACGCGCGCCTCGCGGAAATGCCGCGCATCGGGGCCCCTTCGACTAGGCGCAGGGCGGGCAGCGCGCTCGGATGCTGGAACAAGCGCGCTGGGGACAGCGCGCTCCACCACGGCGCTTCGTTCGCGACGCCTAGCCGCGCAGAGGGCGATGATCAGCAGCGGCTGAAGGAAGATCAGGTGCTTCGCCTCGTAGAAGTGCACGCGCGGCATCGGCAGCAGCAGATAGCCCAGCAACGGCGCGAAGAACAGCACACCCAAGGCCAACGCAGGCTTTCGGCTGCGCCGCCCTTGGAGCGCCACGGCGGCCGCGACCAGCAGCGCGAGGCCCAGCCAGAGCCCCAGCTTCGGCAGCGCGCTCCAGTCCATCGGTCCGACGCCCCAGGACGCGATTCCGCTGATGACTTCTCGCGCGGAGGGCGCGCCCACCGCATCGCCTACCGCCCGGATGTTTTCCTGAAGCTTCGCCGTCGTCACTCGCAACACGAACCAGTACCAAGGGAGGAACGCCAGGCCGATCAGGAGGTGCGAGACGAACCACTCCCGCCACTGCACCCTGCGCCGCCAGGCCAGCAGCACATAGAGCATCGCCAGCGCGCCGATGGTCAGGATGCACAGGGCGTACGTGTACAGGCTCAACAGCCCCAGCAGCGCGTAGGGCAGCCATGCCTTCCAGCCGACGCCGTCGCGGCGCGCCACGATCCGAAGAAGCACGTATGCCTGCGCGAGGAACAGCGCCGCCGCCAGCGTATGGAGGCGCGCCTCCTGTGAGTAGAAAATCTGGAAGTAGCTCAACGCCATCACCAACCCCGCTGCGATGGCCGACCTCCGCCCCGTCAGCCGTCTCGCAATCAGGAAGGTCAGCCACACCACCGCCACGCCCAGGAACACCGCGGGGAGCCGCACGAAGGCGTCGCCACTTCCCAGCCGCAGCCAGAGCCACTCGACGATCTGGAACAACGGCGGGTGTGCGTCGGTCCTGATGATCTCCTGCATCATGGCGGAAAAGGAGGAGGTCGCCTTGTGGACGGTCATCACCTCGTCCAGCCAGAGCGACTTCGTCCCCAGATTGCACAGGCGGAAGGTCAGGGCGATCAGCAGAATCGTCAGCAGCCAGGGCGCCTGGCGACTGCGCGCAGCGGAGACTCCTGAAGACTGTGACGTGCGCGGTCTCATAATGCGCATTCTAACGAAAACGCGGGCGCAGTGCGACGGGGGCGCGAAGAGGAAACGGATTTCACCACAAAGCACACGAAGGGCACAAAGGACAACACCAATTGCTTCTCTGCTCGCTTGACTTCCCCGAGAGGCGGGCTACAATCGCGATGCCGTGGGTGCCCGGGCATCCTGCGCAACGGCCTGTGTGGCGCAGGGCGAGGTTCTATTCAAGAAGATTGAAGGAGGCGGACCATCATGCAGAACTGTGAGGCGACTCTAAGGATGCAGCATTGCGCGTCCTTTCTCCTTTGCCTTCTCCTTTTCCTGTCCGGTTGCGTTGAGGCCGTGCCGGTGGCGCCGCAGCCGAAGGCGCGAAACAACTTCGTCACGGAGTTGCTGGAAGTCGCCGTTGGGAAGAAAGCGCCGGCGGAGGGGTACGCGTTCCTCAACCCGCGAAAGGGATGGGTCTTCTTCAGGATCCAGACCGCAGCGCTGAAACAGGGCAGCGTGGAACTATACCTCGACGGCAGTGCGCCGGAGAATCTCATCATTCAGCAGGACTCCGCCACGCAGCGCGCCACGGAGGCCATGCGTTATCTCCCTGCCGGCGAGCACCGGCTCGTTGTGAAAACCAGCAAGGCTGCCAGACTCTCCTCGCTGACGGTCCGCGCCATCCCGGTGATCCTTTACGCCAACTACCAGGCCACCACCCAGGTGAAGGAATACGGCACGTATGACTGGGATTTTCTGAAGCGGATTGGCATGCTGGATAACGTCAATGTTCTCATCGTGGGTGCGGGGCAGGGGAATGATTCGAACATCAAGGAATGGCTGCGCCAGGGCAAGCAGGCGATTCAGCAGGTGAGCGTGCCCGGTCTTGGCGGCGACGGGGAACTTACCGAGGACAAGGCATACGAATACTGGAGCAAGTCCGACGGGATGACTTCGCCGGGGTTGAGCGGCGTCATTGCGGATGAATTCTATCCCAGCCTGTCCGGCAAGTTTCCCCTCTGGCTCCCGGCCATACAGCGCGTCGTGTCGGAGCACAAGGACCGCGTATTCTACCCCTATGTCGCCGGCGACCCGCAGGGGCTCATCCCGCTGGTCAAGCCGCTCTTCGAGAACGGCTGCTGTTTTGCGTACGAACGCTACCTGAAGGAGCAGCGCACTGAGACGGCGGCGAGACAGCACATCGAGAAGATGTTGAAGGATGAAGTCATGGTGCAATTCAGTCGCGGCGCGCCGGGGATTGAAAAGGCCACCATCTTCGTGCTCGGCATCCTGTGCGGCCCCCCCGAGACGCTTAACGCCAACCCGGGGGCCAACTTCAAGGTGTACATGGACATGCAGTTCCATCTGCTGGCCACCGACCCGGCCTTCAACGGCCTCTACGGACTGGAGGAATATCTTTCCTCTTACGCCGACGAGGAGTATCTGCGCTGGGCCGCGAAACTCTACCGGCACTACTGCATCGAAGGGAACACGAACCGCCTGACGAACGACCCTTACGAACTCAGCCACATCCAGAATCCGGACTTCGAGAGCGGCCTCAACGGCTGGGATGTCTCGCCCGCCGAGAAGGGGACGGTGGACGTGAGGGTCAAGAAGGGTCTTGGCTGGCTGGAGGGACGATACCCGCCGGACGCGGAGGGGGACACCTTTCTGTGGACCATGCGCAGCGCCCAGCGGCCGAACGTTATTGCGCAGGAGATCAAGCAGTTGCAGCCGGGACGCGCCTACTCCCTCAAACTGTATTCCGGCGACTGCCGCGAACTTACGCGCGAGGGGAAGCTGGCAATCTCCGTCAAGATAGAGGACGTAGAGTTCATCGCTGACAAGTGCTTCCAGACGACCTTCAAGAGCTGCTACGACCACCATACGGCGGAGTACCCCGACAAGGCCGTCTGCTTCAATTTCGTTCGGCTGGTCTTCCGCCCCCGTTCCGCGACGGCCATGCTGACGATCTCAGACTGGCTTACGGACAAGGAGCCCGGCGGCCCGATTGGGCAGGAACTGCTGTACAACTTCGTCGAGATCGAGCCGTACCTGATGGATTAATAAGGACAGCCTGGGACGTTGGGTGCAACGTCATTCCGTCGCGGCTGGCCTCAACTGGGCGGGATGGCCCCGTGATATGTACTGGGCCGGAGCGTCGTTGTGGTCGTCTCGCTTGGTAGAGCCGGGGTTTCCTCCTGGACCTGCCGGGCAGGCTCTGGCCTCGGTGCCGGCGTCGGAGCAAGAGGGGCTTCCTTTTCGCACCCGGCGAACATCAGACCGGCCGCGCACAGCAGCGCGGCCAACAGGCTCGCTGCGTGAATCCGAGACATCGCATCTCCTCTCGCCAAATGGACCGAGTCTACGATACGCCTTCCTCCTAAGTATATCTCCCGGTTCCTCTGGAAGGCAACGGCACCTCACTCAACGGGCAGCCCGCGTGCGACGCCGGAAGGTTTGCCGCGTCGCGCGCGCGGGTGTATAGTTACTGGGTAAATGCCGACGCGCTCCGCCTCCCGGCGGGGGCGCGGCGGCCTCGAACAGGGCACAGGGTCCCACCGTTTTGAGTAATCTGGCTCTGCGTGGAAGGAACGGAACTGTGGCGTTGCCACCCGAACAGAAGCCCGTTCGCAACGGCGCTCCCAGGCGCGCCGGCGCCAGGATGCAAGTGGCGCCGATGCTGGTTGAGGCCGCGGCGGCCGAGCCGGACGACGTCCCCGCCCTCTTCGCAAGCTCCCTTCAGGGTCTCTCGCGGGCCGAGGCGGAACGGCGGCTCGTGGAGCATGGCCCGAACGTCGTCGGCCAGGAGAAGCGCCACACGCGGCTGACCCTGCTTGGCCATGCCCTCCTCAACCCGCTCGTCATCCTGCTGGCCATCCTCGCCACCGTCGAATATTTCAGCGGCGACTATCCCGCCGCCATGGTCATGACGCTCATGGTCGTCCTTGGCGTCGGCCTGAGATTTCTGCAGGAAGCGCGCGCCGATACCGCCGCCGCGCGGCTCAAGGCGATGATCACCGTCACCGCCACCGCCCTGCGGGACGGCAAGCCGGTGGAGTTGCCGCTACGCGACCTGGTCCCCGGCGACGTCATCCAACTCTCCGCCGGCGACATGATCCCCGCCGACGTGCGCCTCCTCTCCTGCAAAGACCTTTTCATCATTCAAAGCACCTTGACGGGCGAATCGCTGCCGGTGGAGAAATTTGTCGCGGCGCAGGCGCTGGAGGGCCGTTCCCCTCTGGACCTGGCCGGCGTCTGCTATCTCGGGACCACCGTCGAGAGCGGGGCCGGGATGGCCATCGTCGCGGCCACCGGCCCGAAAACCTGTCTGGGCGGTGTGGCCCGCGCCATCGTCGGCCCGCAGGTGGAGACCAGTTTCGACAAGGGGATCAGCCAGTTCACCTGGCTCATGATCCGCTTCATGCTGGTGATGGTCCCGCTGATCTTTCTGATCAACGGCATCACCAAGCACGACTGGCGGGAGGCGTTCTTCTTCGCGCTCGCCGTCGCGGTGGGCATGACGCCGGAGATGCTGCCGATGATCGTCACCGTCTGCCTCTCCAAGGGCGCTATCGCCATGTCGCGCAAGAAGGTGATCGTCAAGCGCCTCAACTCCATCCAGAACTTCGGCGCGATGGACGTCCTGTGCACCGACAAGACCGGCACCCTGACCCTCGACCGCGTGATCCTTGAGAAACACTTCAACGTCATGCGCGAGAACGAAGACGGCGTGCTCGTCTTCGCCTACCTCAACAGCTACTTCCAGACCGGCCTGAAGAACGTCCTCGACCGCGCCATCCTCGACTACAAGGAACTCCACGGCGAGATCCATGTCCCTGAGTATCGCAAGCTTGACGAGATTCCCTTCGACTTCTCGCGCAAGGTGATGTCCGTCGTCGTCGAGACCCCCGCGGGCGCTCCGCGCATGCTCACCAAGGGCGCGCCGGAGCAGATCTTCAAGCGCTGCAGCCAGTTCGAGTACCGCGGCAAGCTTTACCCGATGGAACAGCTCCTGATGGACGACCTCCGGGTGGAGTACGAGGACCTCAGCGACGACGGTTTCCGCGTCCTGGCGCTGGCGTACAAGGACCTGGACCGCCGCGCCGCCTACTCCAAGGAGGACGAGCGCGACATGATCCTGCGCGGGTTCGTCGCCTTCCTGGACCCGCCGAAGGACTCCACGATTCCGGCCATCGTCGCGCTCCAGAAGCACGGCGTCTCCATCAAAGTGCTGACCGGCGACAACGAGCGCGTCAGCGCCAAAATCTGCCGCGAGGTGGGCCTGGACACGGAGCAGATGGTGCTTGGCGCGCAACTGGAGGGGATGGACGACGTCCAGCTTGCCGACGCCGCTGAGCGTGCCACGCTCTTTGCGCGCCTCTCCCCGGCGGACAAGGAGCGGGTCATTCGCGCGCTGCAGAGCCGCGGGCACGTGGTCGGCTACCTGGGAGACGGAATCAACGACGCCCAGGCGCTCCGCGCCGCCGACGTCGGCATCTCGGTGGACACAGCGGTGGACCTGGCCAAGGAATCGGCCGACATGATCCTGCTCGAAAAGAGCCTCATGGTGCTGGAGGAGGGGGTGCTCGAAGGGCGCAAAGTGTTCGCCAACATCCTCAAGTACGTCCGCATGGGCGCCAGCTCCAGCTTCGGCAACATGTTCAGCGTCGTCGGCGCCAGCGTCTTCCTCCCCTACGTACCGATGATGCCGATCCAAATCCTCACGAACAACCTGCTCTACGACTTCTCCCAGGTCGCCATCCCCACCGACGACGTGGACGTCGAACAAAGCGCCAAGCCGCGCCGATGGACCATCAACGAAATCGCCCGCTTCATCCTCTGCATCGGGCCGATCAGTTCCATCTTCGACTACAGCACCTACTTCATCATGCTCTACGTCTTCAACTGCTGGGACCCGAGCCGGGCCGCGCTCTTCCAGACCGGCTGGTTCGTGGAATCGCTCCTGACGCAGACGCTCATCATCCACATCATCCGCACCAACCGCATCCCCTTCCTCCAGAGCCGCGCCAGTTGGCCGCTGATCGCCACCACCGTAACGGTCATGGCGGTCGGCATCTGGCTGCCCATCTCGCCCGTCGCCGAGTCGCTGGGGTTCCAGCCGCTGCCCGGCCTCTACTGGCCGTTGCTCTTCCTGACGCTGCTCTGCTACGGGGTCCTCACGCAGAGCGTCAAGATGTGGCTGTTCCACAAGCGCTGGGTGTGAGCGAAGAGCAGGTTTCAGCAGGAATCCCTTTGCATCCGAACTCCCGCAGCAGTCGGCCCATACGCCGGGGCGTGGCGACACGTCCTGTCCTGGAGCGGTCCAAAGGGCGATTTTCCTTGATTGGGATGGCATCCTGAAATAGCATTTATGAAGAGAATTCTGTCGGTGGCGACAGGATAAACAGGCATCAAGAGCGCTCAACATGGTTGGTTCTACGCCGAGCGGTGGAGTTGCGCGACCCGTGCAGCAGGCATGTGACTGTGCGGGCATTGCGCGGGGTCGGGCCGCTCGAGAAGGCAGGACGCAGATGGAGAGATCATTCAACGGGCACCAGCGGGCGATTGGGGAAGCCATAGACATCGCAGAGTCGAACGCTCGCCAGAATACGCCGCACCTCACGGAGCAACGATTCCGCCATATGGCCGAGAGCAGCGGTGTCGGCATGCTCGTCGGGGATGACCGGGGCGTCATCAGCTATGCCAACGACGCGCTGCTGAAGATGCTCGGGTTCGACGCCTCGGACCTGGCCGCCGGACGCTTGCGCTGGGACCGCTTGACGCCGCCGGAGTTCGCCTCGAAGGACGCCGAAGCGTTGCGCCAACTGAACCTTGCGGGCGTCTGCCTCCCGTACGAAAAAGTCTACCTGGCCAAGGATAACCACCGCGTTCCAATCCTCATCCTCGCCGTGCTCATCAGCCGGAACCCCGCCGGAGCGATGAACATTGCCGGCTTCGTGTCCGACCTGACGCGCCAGAAACAGACCGAGCGGCAGCTCCAGGCCCTCAACGACAGCCTGGAGACGCGCGTGGAGGAGCGTTCCCGGGTCGCTGAAAAACGCGCCGACCAGTTGCAGCTGCTGGCGGCCAAGCTCACCAGCGCCGAGCGGCAGGAGCGCAAACGGCTTGCCAAGGTGATCCATGACCACTTGCAGCAATTGCTGGTAGCGGCCCGGCTCCAGATGGGCGTGCTGAGAAAGCAGTCGGACGATTTCGACTTGCTCAGCAGCGTGCAGAACGTGGACGACCTGGTCCTCCAGGCGCTGGAGGTCTCGCGCACCCTCACGGTGGAACTCAGCCCGCCCGTGCTGCATGACGGCGGGCTGGAAGCGGCCATCCGCTGGCTCGCGCGGGAGATGCTGGAGAAGAACCGGCTGGAAGTCGCCGTCGAAGCCGACACGGGCGTCGAGCCGGAATCCGAGGAGATCAAGCTCTTCCTGTTCGAGGCGGTGCGCGAACTGCTGTTCAACATCGTCAAACACGCCGGCGTGGACAAGGCCCAAGTGCGTTTGCGCCGGACCGCAGACAATGCGCTGGAGGTTGTCGTTGAGGACCAAGGCGCCGGCTTGACGCTTCTGCCGGAGGGCGATGGGGGCCTTGGGCTCTTCAACATCCGCCAGCGGCTGGAGCCGATGGGCGGGCGGCTGGACGTGGTCAGTACGCCGGGGCAAGGGACGCGTGTGACGCTGAGGTCTCCGATGCGCATCGAAGAACCGGCGGTAGTGCCGGATCGCGGGCAGAACACCGAGGAACGCGCCGCCAAGGGGCAGGGGGCCGGGCGCAAGCCGCTGCGAGTTCTTCTTGCCGATGACCACAAAATCCTGCGCGAAGGGCTCGTGGGGCTACTGGAGCTTGAGCCGGACATCGAAGTTGTGGGCGAAGCCTCCGACGGCCAGATGGCGCTGGAAATGGCCCGCGCGATCCATCCCGATGTCGTTATTATGGACGTCACCATGCCGCGCTTGAACGGCGTCGAAGCCACGCGGCGAATCAGGGCCGAGGCGCCGGACGTGCGGGTGATCGCCCTCTCCATGCACGGGCGCGAGGACATGGCGGCGGCCATGCGCCAGGCCGGCGCTTGCGCCTACTTCACCAAGGGGGGACCTTCCGAACTGCTGATCAGCGCCATCCGCGCGTGCGCGGCGAATTGAAGAGAACGGCTAGACGGGAGGAACCGCCGATGGCCGCCGATGAACGCAGATACGGAAGAGGCAACAGGAGAAATGATCTGAAGAACTCTCTCGTCTTCTGAATCGGCGTTTATCTGCGTTCATCGGCGGTTTCAATCGTTTTGCCGTTCTCCGTGCCTCCGTGGTGAATGCCCACGTCAGACCAGCGCCAGCAGTTCCTGCGGGCGGGCGATGAGGAACTCCGCGCCGCTGCTCTCGAGTTCCTCTCGTTCGCGGAACCCCCATAGAGCGCCGACAGGGTGCATCCCCGCGGCGCGGGCCGTCTTCATGTCAACCGAAGTGTCCCCCAGGTAGAGGAACTTCTCCGGCGTCAGCTTCATCAGTCGCGCCACCTCCAGCGCGCCGCCCGGGTCGGGCTTCGTGGCGATCCCCTCGCGCTGTCCCAGCACCACCTCAAACTTCCAGCGCGGCAGGAACTCCTCCACGCACTGGCGCGTGAAGGCATCCATCTTGTTCGACAGCACCGCCAGGCGCACTTTGCGTTCCACCAGCCCGTCGAGCATCTCCGCGACGCCGGCGTAGGCGCGGGTCTTGACGCTCCAATTGCGCGCGTACTCGCTCTTGAACTGCGCCAGACACTCGTGTACCGTGGCCGGGTCGCGGCGGTTCTTCGGCAGCGACCGCTCAATCAGTTTCGTCGAGCCGTCCCCCACGAAGTAGCGGAAATCTGCGGTCGGGTGTTGCGCAAACCCGCGCGCCGCCAGCACACGATTCACCGCGTCCGCCAAATCCTCCAGCGTGTCCAGCAGCGTGCCGTCGAGATCGAACAATACGGCCGAAAAACGCATGGGTTGTCCTTCAACGAGCGCATAGGGAATAGTCACGCAAAGACGCAAAGGCACAAAGAACGACAGACGCAAAGCACGGCCAGTCCTTCCCTTGTTGTTCTTGGCGACCCATTCGATCAGGCGCACCATGGGGAGGAAGGATTTTACGCGTTTCGGGGCGGCGGTTCAAATGAACAGGACTGCCCTGAAAGGGCAAACCATACCAGCCCAGGGCAACGCCCTGGGAACCTGGACCGCCACAGTCCATCCCAGCCCGGAAACTTGCCCGCCCGTCTTGTGGCGGGGGCGTAACATGATCCATGGCGTCGTTATGTGCCGCCCTTATAGGGCTTGGGAGAGGAAGCATGCCCATTATCCCAGCGCTTCGCGCTGGGCTGGTATATCGTGCGCCTTCGGCGCTCAATCCTAATGTTTCGCGGCATCTTCTCGCGCTCGGCCGAACCTTGCGAAGGTTCGTACAAACCTTCGCAAGGTTTGTTCTCCCGCCCTGTACGCTATGGCCACATTGCGCGGCGCGGCAGAGTCATCTTGACAGCACACTCGGCCAGAGCGATAGTGAAGCCGCTTCGGTGCTATCTCGCGGGCCTTGCGACTGGCAGCGCTGGGAGGAGAGGATAGATATGGCTGACACGCGAGTTCAAACGGAGGTTGAGGACTGGGTTCGCGAACACTGGATGCCGAAGGAGTATGGGCAGCGGTTCCATCGGGAGCGGGTCAAGCTGTCGTCCGGTGGAGTCTTCGACTTCGATGCTGTCAGCGACGATCGCACGATCATAGCCTCAATTTCGACAAGTAGCGGCCGAACTGCGAACGGCAAGCTTGGTGTTGGCAAGCTCAACAAGCTTCGGTCAGACATGCTGTTTCTCCTGATGGCGGAAGGTGGCCGCAAGCTCCTCTGCTTGACCGAGCGTGACATGCTGGAGTTGTGCCAGAAGGAAGTTAAGGGTGGCCGTGTACCTAAGATGATCGAGATCGTCCACGTGAAGGTTCCCGCCGATCTCGATGAGCGCCTCAAAGCAGCCCGTGACGTCGCATCAAGGGAGGTTCGGCCAAAGCAGGCCGAGGGCGCTTGAACGAGAAGTCTTCATAGCGTCTGTTCGCCGATTTCACACCGCCAAGAACATCGCGGGCCGGAGAAGTCATCCCCGGCCCGCGTTCGTGAAGCTATCACGTCAACGATTCGTCAGCCAGCGCCTACTTAATCCGATACCCCTTCCGCGCCTTCTCCGCCGCACTGCGGATGCCGGCGATGGTGTCCTTGATGTTCTGCTCCGTCAGCCGCGGGTGCATCGGCAGGTTCATCTCGCGCTTGTAGAAGAACTGCTCTGCGTTCGGGCAGTTCCCGGTGATCCCCAGCTTTTTCAGCCCGGCGAAATGGTACGTCGGCTGGTAGTGCAGAATCCCCTGCACCCCCTCCTCCACGTACAGGATGCGCAGGAAGTCGTCGCGCCCGCACCCCAGTTCCTTCTCCTCAACGCACAGCGTGTACAGGTGGTACACATGCTTGGCGTAACTCGGTTCGTACACCGGCGTTACTCCCTTGATCCCCCTGATCCCTTCGCTGATCGCGCGACCAAAGGCGACGCGCTTGGCAGTCAGCATGTCCAGCTTCTTGATCTGGACGCGCCCGACGGCGGCGGAGATCTCGTTCATCCGGTAGTTGTTCCCCCAGTAGCCTTCGATGTCCTTGACGTCGAAGTGCGAGGGAATCCAGTAATCGTACTTCGTCTTTTTCTCCATCACGATCCCGCCGCTGTACTCCCAGCGCGTCTGGCCCGGCTTGTAGTGATCCAAGTTCATGCAGCGCAGCGCCTCGATCTTCTCCACCCACTCGTCATGGTTGGTGGTGATCATGCCGCCCTCGCCGCAGGTGGTCATGTTCTTGAGGCTGTGGAAGCTGAACACCCCCACGTCGCCGACCGAGCCGGCCTTGCGCCCCTTGTACTCCGCGTTCGGGGCGTGCGCGCAGTCCTCCAGCACGTAGAGCTTGTGCTTCTTCGCCAGCGCCATGATCGGGTCCATGTCGCACATGAGGCCGCCGTAATGGACCACGTAGATCGCCTTGGTCTTTTTGGTGATCTTCTTTTCGATCTCTTTAGGGTCAATGTTGAACGTGCGCGGGTCAATGTCCGCGTACACCGGGATCGCCTTTTCCTTGAGGATCACCAGGCTGGTGGCGATGAAGGTGTTCGGGGTGACGATGACTTCGTCGCCGGGCTTGATCTGAAAAAGCTGTGTGCATAGGTGCATCCCCGTCGTGCAGTTGCTGACGGCGAAAGCGTGCTTGACGCCGTGCTTCGTCGCGAACTCCGACTGGAACAGCTTCACCTGCGGTCCCATCGTCAGGCTGTCCTGCTTCATCGCCGCCAGGACCGCCTGCTCCTCCTCCTGGTCGTAGATCGAGCCCATGAAGGAGTAGGGGACCTTGAGCTTCACGCCGTCAGACATCTCGTACGAGGAGGTGATGCCCCCTTCGGATTCCGAGCCGGTGAACTTCACTTTCTTCTTCGCATCCGCCGCTTTGGCCTTTGCCATGAGATTCCCGTTTCCTGATAAGTGCCTGTCCTACGCCAACTTGGGAGCGACCGCCTTGCCGGTCCGCGCCGACTTATAGGCGGCTTCCATCACTGCGTGGTTCCAGAGACCATCCTCGCCCGGCACCGGCGCCGTCTTGCCCTGGAGGATCGCATCGGAGAACGCCTCGATTTCCGACTGGTACGTATTGCGCGCCGGCAGTTCCCAGGGCTGATAGCTGCTCTTGGCCTGCACGTTCTGCTGGGCGTCGTACCCCTTCATGCCTCCGAGGATGCAGGCGCGCATCTCACCGCCCGGGCCTTGCCCCAGGCTGTACTTCCCCTTGACCGCGCCCTTGGAGCCGTACACTTCCAGAACGAACTCGCTCGCCTCGTCCGGGATGCCGAAGCTGACGTCCACGATCCCCGGCACGCCCGACTCGAACTCCAGCAGCAGGATAGCGGTCTCCTCCGCCTTGTAGTTGTGCACGCGGTTCATCGTTCGCGCCACGACGCTTCGGGTCCTTCCGAACAGCATCTCCATCACGTCCACCACGTGCGCCCCCATGTCCACCAGCGACCCGCCTCCGCCGAGTTCCGGCACCTGGCGCCACGCCCCCTCCGTCGGCGGATACCAGCAGGTCATCTGCCCGCGCGCCATCACCGGCACGCCCAGAGCGCCGTCGCGAAGCATGTCGCGCAACTTCTGATGGTAGACGTTGAAGCGCATCATGAACCCCGCGCCGAGCAGAACGTTCTTCTTCCGGCAGGCGGCGATCATCCTCTTGATCTCAGACGTGGTCATCCCCAGCGGCTTCTCGCACAGGACATGCTTGCCGCGCCTCGCCGCGGCGACCACGTGCTCCTTGTGGAGATGGTTGGGAGTCGCGATGTAGACGGCCTGCACCTCCTTCATGCGCAGCAGCGACTTGATGTCCGGGCAGTTCTTCGCCCCGAACTTGGCCGCCACCTCGGCCGACCCGGCGGCGTTTACGTCGGTCACCGCCACAAGCCGCGCGTTGGCGGCCGGGACAATCCCCTCAGGGATGGTGCGACGCTTGGCGATCCCGCATGCCCCAATGACGCCCCATCCGACCTTGCCTGCTGTTTCCATGGGTTCCTCTGTTGCTGAACGCGCGGCGCGTCCGCGCAAGTCTCCGACTTCGGCCTTTGGATAATTATAGCCGCATGGCAGTGGGCGTCAAGCGAAGATTGCGCAACGTGCCGCCTGCGTGGGAGGGCCTGTCACTGCGAGGGGGAGACGGCTTCAGCGTCATTGCGAGCGAAGCGAAGCAATCCTCTTGCGGCGAAGACTCCTGGACCAGTCGAGGCGTTCACACGCAGAAAGATTGCTTCGTCGCGGAGTTTACACTGAGCGAAGCGAAGTGCCTGCAATGACGAGACCCGCACACGGCAGAGTCATTGCCGGATTGCGGTCAACAGGGGGAGCGTGCGATAATGAGAAAACAAGGTCCTTCAACGCTTCCGGAAGGGCCCGTCTCCGAGAGCATCCCATGAATCTGTCCGACGTGCAGAATTCACTGCGCGACTGCGCCATCTGCCCGCGCCGGTGCCACGCCGACCGCATTGCGGGGCGGCTCGGCTGGTGCCGCACCGGCGCGGGCGTCGCCATCGGCTCCATCTGCATCCATCACGGCGAGGAGCCGGTCATCGGCGGGCCTGACGGGATATGCAACGTCTTCTTCGCGCGCTGCAACCTTCAATGCGTCTACTGCCAGAACTATCAGATCAGCCGCAACGACGGGCCGGTCGCCGCCGAAGAGTTGACCGTGTCCGAAGCCGCCGAGCGCATCCGGGGCTTCCTGGCCGGCGGCGTGCGCCGCGTGGGCTTCGTCTCTCCCTCCCACTGCATCCCTCAAATGGAAGCGCTCATGGAAGCGCTTTGGAATGTGGATTGCGGAATGCGGATTGCGGAACGCCGGCCCGTTTTCGTGATGAACACCAACGGCTACGACTGCGTGGAGACGCTGCGCCGCCTGGAAGGGCGCATGGACGTCTACCTGCCCGACCTGAAGTATATGGACTCCGCGCTGGCCGAGCGGCTCTCCGGCGCGGCGGACTACCCGCAGGTCGCCGCCGCCGCGTTGCGCGAGATGTTCCGGCAGAAAGGGGCAAACATCCGGCTTGCGGAGGACGGCGCGATTGAGTGCGGTCTGGTCGTGCGCCACCTGGTGCTCCCCGGCCAGGTCGAGAACAGCAAGGCCTGCCTGCGGTTCGTCGCCGAAGAGCTTTCCCCCTCCGTGCATCTCTCCCTGCTGGCGCAGTACCGGCCCACTCCCGCCGTCGCGGGCGATGCGGACCTTGGCCGCCCGCTGCGTCCGGGTGAATATGAGGAAGTCCTCGACGAGATGGAGCGCCTCGGCTTCTATCGCGGCTGGACCCAGCAACTCTCCAGCGCGGAGAACTACAACCCCGATTTCCAGAAGCCCAATCCGTTTGAGTGAGCGCCCGCCACGCTAGACGGCAACGTCCGCCTTCCATGACGCGACGGCCGAATCAGTCCAGTTCGATCAGCCGGTTTGTGCAGCGGACAGCGACGGCTCTGGAATAGTGGTTGACGGAGATCCCCTGCGCCAGGGGCGTCGGGACATTGACGATGAACTCGGCATAGTCGGGCGCGTTGTGCGCGATGTAGGCGCGTTGCAGACCGGCCAGCGGATTCTCGGCGCTAGTGCCGTCCCACCAGAGGACCGGACCTGTGTCAACTTGGTAATAATGCTCCCGTTCGCTGACGTTGATGCCCTTAATCGGATATTCAACGAAGAAGCGCGCGCCGTTATCCAGGACCTGCTCGGTCTGCGCGATAATGCGGCGGTTCCCCAGCACGGCCCGGCCAATGTCCTCCACCCGTTCCAGCAGTCGGCCCTCCACCCGGTGCAGATGGATCTTCAGGGAGTCGAGAGCGTCGGCGACGGTGCATATCTGGCGTTCCGGCTGGTCGCCCAGCGTGGGCGGGTAGAGTTTGACCCCCTTGTTGTTGCGGTCCCAACTCTTGATGACCATGAACTGGTCCGATCCGGCAATCAGGCACATATCGGGATTCGGGGTATGCCATAATCCGCACGGGACGTTGACCTGTTCTCCTTTGCAGGACGCGCCCAGCGCATAGTCGAAGTTTCTTCCATCAGGCAAAGTGACCCGGCAGCGCGAGTCGAACTCCATACGCGCGTTATTGAGGCGAGTGTCGAGCTTGACGCTCACCGTCTTCGGGGGCTTCTTGTCCACGTCAATGCGGATTGTGATAAAGGAGCGGGCAAAGTCACAGACTTCCATGTCAACATCTCCTGTCAAGTGTCAAATGCCGGATGACAGCAAAAAAACAGCCGGCGTGAGCGCGGCGCACGCCATTCTACGGATTCTGCGGGATTCCGCAACCATGGAGGGGGGGCGTGGACGCCGCTGCGCGCGCGGAACTCTGCGGATGCCTGAGTGCGCGTTGGCACGGCATGGGCGCCTCTCTCCGCGCAATAGAGGCGTCAAGTTCATCACTTCGGCACGATCTTTTCGTAACGCTTCTCTTGCGTCTTCTTGTCCAAGCCGTGAAGCTCGATGTAGTGGACCTTGGGGCCGGTCCACCCGTCGGTGGAATTGATGTACAACTTCTGGAGGATCGCCGGTTGGCCGTCTATCTCCATTTCGGCGTGGACCGCCTCCCCTTCCTTCGTCACGCTGATCGGCCGTTCCGGGGCGGGCACCACCGTCATTTGATACCCCTCCCCCGAGGGGGCCGGCTTGATGTCGAAGCCGTACGCCTTCTTCTTTTCGATCCAGTTAAGTTCCTGGCGCTGGCCTTTGTCGGCCAGCATGATCCAGTAAGCGACTACCGGTTGCTTGGGGTCGAACTTCCCGTCGGCGGTGAGGCGGGCGTCGTAATGCACGACGTTGGCGTTCTTGCTTCGTTCAATGATGAACAGCGGCCGATCCCCTCCCTGCTCCGCGACCGGCAGAGACGCGGCCATGCCCACGGAGGCAATGAGGGCGCAACCCGCTGCGACCAGCCACGCAAGAAGATACAACCGCCACGTCCAACGACTCATGAAATTCTCTCCTTTGTGCGCCCGGCCGATATTCATCGTTCTTTCCATCGTCCTTGCAGTCCTTTTGGTCCCTGTTTTCATTATAGAGCGCAATGCCCCATGAAGGAAGGACGTCCCCCCAAGACAAACGAGCCGGAGTCACAGGACAATGCCTGCGATTCCGGCTCTATCGGAAATGGTGGGCGCCGAGGGATTCGAACCCACGACCCGCTGATTAAGAGTCAGCTGCTCTGCCAGCTGAGCTAGGCGCCCGAATGCATCCGCAACGGCTTCAGCGAAGAAAATGAATGTACCACAGCGCGGATTTTACTGTCAAGCGAGCGGCGGACGGAACGACAAAGGGGGGAACCGCCAAGAACGCCAAGGTCGCCAGGAAAGGCACGCAGGTTAACGGCGCTGCGCACCTTGCCATTTTCCATCACGCCGGACGCCCGTGATAGCATTTGACGTTGTTCTGTTAACCTGTAATGTCGTTCTTGGTGTCCTTGGCGTCTTGGCGGTTCACTCGGCCGTGCCGCCAGTTGCCAACGACCCTCGCGCGGCGGTATCCTGTTGCCGTTCAACACGGAGGGCCGCATGATATACGTCCTCGACCTGTTCGGGACGGCCGTCTTCGCCATCACCGGGGCGCTGGCTGCCGTGGGGAAGCGCATGGACATCTTTGGCGTGACGGTCGTGGCCATGGTCACCGCCGTCGGCGGCGGCACGTTGCGCGACCTGGTGCTGGGACGCGAGCCGGTCTTCTGGGTAGGCGATCCGACCTACCTGATCGTCATTCTCGCGGCGGCGGTCGGCGCGTTCGCCTGGGCCTGGACGATGCGCCACTACATGACCCAACTGCTCGTCGCCGACGCACTCGGTTTGGCGGTTTTCACGGTTATCGGCTCGCAGGTGGCGCTGGCGCAGCAGGCGCACGCGCTGGTGGCGATCATGATGGGGGTGATGACCGGCGCGGTGGGCGGCATCCTGCGCGACGTCCTGTGCAACGAGGTTCCGCTCATCCTGCGCAAGGAGATCTACGCCACCGCCTCGCTCGCCGGGGCGATCATCTATGTCGTGGGGACGCGGCTGGAACTGAGCCAGAACGCGATCATTCCGTTCGCGATGGCCACGGTCTTCCTGATCCGCCTGGCGGCGATCAAATGGCAGCTCTCGCTGCCGGTCGCGCACGAGGACTCCGGACGCTGACCGTTGACGTTGTCCGTTGTTCGTTGGACGTTGAACGTTGGATGTTGAACGTTGGATGTTGAACGTTGAATCCGTTCTCGTCCTACGCTTTCGCTCCCTTCATGGCCTTCTTCCCCAGCACCTCGCTGAGCAAATCCTTGTCTCGCGCGGAGTAGCCGACGTGGCTGTGCTGACGGAAGCCCTCGGCGTACTTGAGCGACTTCCTGCCGGAGAGCTGGGCGATCTCCGAACAGGCGTCGCGCATGGTGGCCAGGTAGGAATCCATTCCCTGGCTGGCGTCGAGCCACTCCTTCTGGCTGGCATGGCGGCGGAGCATCTCCTCCTTGATCTCGATCTCGGAAGACACGTCCACGAAGATCGAGGGAACCACCAGGTTGCGCATCCCGTCGCGGTTCGAGGCCGGTTGCGCGTGGTACAGATAGACGTCCTGCATCGTCGCCTTGCGGCGGGGGATGGAGATGTAGTTCTTGATCCCGCGCACGAAGCAGGCGGTCACGGTCAGCCGGCCGGAGATCATGTGGTCTTCCATATAGTCGTTCAGCGACGGCAACAGCACGATCGTGGGCGCGACCTCGCGCACCACCGCGGTCACTTTGCGCGACAGTTTGTCCTCGTAGAAGACCATCAGGTCGTCCGCAAGACCGGGGTGGTACGTGGCGCCGATCACTTCGGCGGCGCGCTGCGCCTCCTTGCAGCGGATGCGAATGATCTCCTCGCGCGAGTGGCGCACGGTGCCGCCGGAGCCGTTGGCCACCGTTAGAATGTGCGGCTCGAAGCCGGCCTTGGCCAGGAGCGACAACGTGCCGGCCATCACGAATTCGACGTCATCGGGGTGCGCGCCCACTGCCAGGGCGGTCAGTTTCTGTGCCATTGCGCTCTCCTTCGGAAAGGGGGTCCGTACCGGTTGCCGCATCTCAGACTCCAGACAGGAAACCAGAATTCGCGGCGCCAGTCAACCCTTCCTGACCCCGGCGCGGAGGCCTGTGGGCGCGGGGTTCCGCTTGATGCACCCGTCGTGCTGGGGCAAACTTGGCGAAATCGCGCCTTGACATCCCCGCGCGGCTGTAGATAATAGATAGAAGTGACTTGATGGTACGCATCAAATGGATGTCGGCAACAAGGTCGTCAAACTGGAGGTACAGCAATGGGAAAAGTCATTGGCATTGACCTGGGAACCACCAACTCCGTCGTCGCGCTGATGGAGGGAAACAAACCGATCGTACTGACCAACGCCGAGGGCAGCCGGCTGACGCCGTCCGTCGTCGGCTTCACCGGCGAGGACAAGCTCGTCGGCCAGGGCGCCAAGCGGCAGGCGATCACGAACCCGCGCAATACCATCTTCTCCATCAAACGCTTCATGGGGCGCCGCCACAGCGAGGTCGCTTCGGAGGAGAAGCTGGTTCCGTACCAGATCGTCGGCGGCCCCAGCGATCTGGTGAAGGTGCATATTGACAAGGAGAACAAGGATTACACCCCGCCGGAGATTTCGGCGATGGTGCTGCAGAAGCTCAAGCAGACCGCCGAGGACTACCTGGGTGAGAAGGTCACCGAGGCGGTGATCACCGTCCCGGCGTACTTCAACGACAGCCAGCGGCAGGCCACCAAGGACGCCGGCGAAATCGCCGGGCTCAAGGTGCTGCGCATCCTCAACGAGCCCACCGCCTCCGCCCTGGCCTACGGACTCGACAAGAAGAAGGATGAGAAGATCGCCGTCTTCGACCTGGGCGGCGGCACGTTCGACATCTCTATCCTCGAGACCGGCGAAGGGGTCTTTGAGGTCAAGTCGGTCAACGGCGATACCCACCTGGGCGGCGACGACTACGACCAGGTGCTCATTGACTACGTCGCCGACGAGTTCAAAAGGCAGAACGGCATTGACCTGCGCAAGGACCAGATGGCCCTCCAGCGCCTCAAGGAGGCGTGCGAGAAGGCGAAGATCGAGCTTTCCAACCAGATGCAGACCGACATCAACCTGCCGTTCATCACTGCCGACGCGACCGGCCCGAAGCACCTCCTGCTCACCCTCACGCGCGCCAAGTTCGAGCAACTCACTCGCCACCTCACCGAGCGCTGCCGCAAGCCGGTCGAGCAGGCGCTCAAGGATGCGGGCCTCAAGCCGAACCAGGTGGACGAAGTGATCCTGGTCGGCGGCTCCACTCGCACCCCCGCCGTGCAGGAGATCGTGCGCGAGATGTTTGGCAAGGAGCCGAACAAGTCGGTCAACCCGGACGAGGCGGTCGGCGTCGGCGCGGCCATCCAGGCCGGCATTCTGGCCGGCGAAGGGCCGGGCGACATCGTCCTGCTCGACGTCACCCCGCTGTCGCTGGGGATCGAGACCCTCGGCGGCGTGATGACCCGCCTCATCGAGCGTAACACCACCATCCCGACCAGCAAGAAGGAGATCTTCACCACCGCCGCGGACAACCAGACTGCCGTGGAGATCCACGTTCTCCAGGGAGAGCGCGAGATGGCCGCGGACAACCGCACCCTCGGCCGCTTCCAACTGGTCGGCATGCCTCCCGCCCCGCGCGGCATGCCGCAGGTCGAGGTGACGTTCGACATTGACGCCAACGGCATCCTCAACGTCTCTGCCAAGGACATGGCCACGAGCAAGAAGCAGGCGATCCAAATCCAGTCCTCCTCAGGCCTCACCAAGGACGACATTGAGAAGATGCGCAAGGACGCCGAGGCGAACGCCACCGAGGACAAGAAGAAGCGCGAGTTGATCGAGGAGCGCAACAAGGCCGACTCGATGATCTACTCCACCGAGAAGACGCTCAAGGAGCATGGCGCGAAACTGCCCGAGCCGGAACGCAAGAAGATCGAGCAGGCGATCGCCGACCTGAACAAGGCCAAGGAGGGGAGCGACGCCAACGAGATACGGCGCCTCACCGAGAGCCTGATGAACGCGGCGCACAGCCTCGCCCAGATGCTCTATCAGCAGGCCGGTGCGCAGCAGGGTCCGCAGGCCGGTCCTCAGGGCGGCCCCCAAGCCGGTCCCCAGGGTGGTCGCGCAGGCGGCGGCAAGGCGGGCGACGACGTGGTAGACGCCGACTTCGAAGTGGTGGATGACGATAAGGACAAAGACAAGAAGTAAGGGCCTTTCTAAGTCTAAGGGTCGTTGTCGTCGTCCTTGCAGTCCTTCTTGTCCTTGTTCGTTACGCGCCGCCCGCAACGCGTGAAACCTTGCGAAGGTTCGTCTGATCCTTCGCAAGGTTTTTTCGCCGCGTGCATCTGATAGACTGGCGCTGTATTCGGCAAGGCCGCTAATCCGCCTATTTGGCTTATCCGTCCTATCACCCGTCGGGTAGACTTGTGTCAGGCCCAGCAGGGAGGAACACCCATTCCGACCCACTTGAGACGGTTCTTCGTCGAGGAGATCCCCGAGCCGGGGCAGCGGTTCGCCCTGCGCGGCGAGGAAGCCCATCACATGCTCTCCGTCGTCCGCATCCGAAAGGGGGAGAATGTGCTGCTGCTGGACGGCGAGGGCATCGTCGCTGAGGCGCGATTGGAGGAGGCCCGCCGCGACGAGGCGACGCTTGTCGTGCTCTCGCGCGAGACCGTGCTGATTGAGCCGGCCCGCCGCCTGACGCTGGCCTGCGCCGTCCCGCGCAGTTCGCGGATGGATACGCTGGTAGAGAAGTGCGGCGAGCTGGGGGTGGCCCGCCTGATGCCGATGGTCACCGCGCGCAGCGTGGTGGACGCCATGGAGCGCCAGGAGAACCATCTCCTGCGCTGGCGTCGAATCGGTATCGAAGCCGCCAAGCAGTCGGGGAGGACGAAGCTCACCGAGTTGACCGCCGTTCTCCCGTTCGATGCCGCCTTGCGCACGGCCGATCCCGGCGCGGCGCGGCTGATCGCCTCCCCGGAGCCGGATGCCGTCGGCCTCGCCGAGTTTGCGGCCGCGTTGTCGAAGGAACAGGCGATTCAGGCGTTCATCGGGCCGGAAGGGGGGTTCACGCCGGAAGAGGTTCTGGCTGCGCGCGGGGCCGGGTGCGTCCCGGTCAGCCTGGGGCCGCGCATCCTGCGCGTCGAGACGGCCGGCATCGCGCTGGCGGCCTATTTCCTGCTGGGAACGTAAGGGGGGTAGTTGTTGCAGGGGCGCAGCATCCGCCTTCGCCGGAGCTTCGGCGGACGAGTGCTGCGCCCTCGCCGTTGTCCATTCCGTCCATCTCGTCCATTTTGCCGCGGTGTCCTGTAGTCCCCGCCCTCACGCCGGCTCGATGGTTATGAGCGTCACCTCCGGCGGAGAGAACAATCGCATCGGCGGGCCCCAGGTGCCGGCTCCGCGGCTGACGTAGGCGTGCGAATCTTCATCAATCTGCCGCAGCCCCAGGCGCAGCGGATAGGCCAGCATGACGAACCGGTCGGCGGAGATCTGCCCGCCGTGCGTATGGCCGGAGAGCTGCAAGTCGAATCGCCCGCGCGACAGCTTCCCGATCTTCGGACGGTGCTTCAGCAGCACCGTCATCCTTCCGTCCGGCTCGGGCGGCAGCGCGGCATCCTCGTCGGAGTGGCACTCCGCTCCCATCCGGTGCCCCGCCGTGTCGTCCACGCCGGTCAGCCGCAACTGCCTGGGCAACTCCACCGACTCGCCGCGCAGGACGGTAAATCCCGCCTGCTTCATAAAGTCCAGGCTACCCTCGACCCCGCTGAAGTACTCGTGGTTCCCAAGAATGGCATATTTGCCGAAGCGCGGCTGCACCTGGCGGAAGAGGCGCGCCAGAGGTTGGACATTCTTGAACGCCCCGTCGACCATGTCGCCCGTGCTGACCACCACGTCCGGGCAGGCCTGTGCAACGAGCCCCATCACCCGCTGCAGGAAGCGCTCGCGGTTGGTCAGGCCCAGGTGCAGGTCGCTGATCTGCATAATGCGAATCCGCCCGGTGACGCGCGACGACTTGAGCGTCACGCGCTCGATCTGCACATTGGCCGCCTCGTAGAGACTCCAGGCGCATGCGAGGGTCACGATGACGGCGAAGAAGAGGAAGGTCGGCTGCGGCGGGAGCGTCATCGCCGCAAGCGTGTGGGAGACGCGCCCGCTGTGGCTGACTCCAAAGTTCCACAGGTCCATTCCCAGGGCCAGCGTGCAGAGCCACATCAGCACCACCGTCCATGGCAGCGCAATGAAGGACATCACGCGCGCAGCGCGGAAGGAGCCGAAGTGCGCGAGCACCCTGGAAAGGAGCGAAGCCGTCAGCATCATGACGCAGAACACGCCGGCGACGAGCAGCACCCAGCGCTGGCTCGGGAATGCCAGGTGGACGATTCGGAGAAAGTAGGCGTGCATCAGGACTGAGAGCGCACTGTATTTCAGGACGACTCTGCGCATGTATTCCCGCCGTCAGTTGGATTGTGCTTCCGTGATACGTCCACTCCGTCCATCACGTCCCCTATTTTACCATACATCGCCCCCAAATGGAATACTTCATGGAGTTGTAACGCTAGGTGTAGCAGTATGATAAGAATATATAGGAAACGGTCGTAATCGGGGGTAGGTAAGAGTGCCTATGAAGCCGGTCCCGCGGGCGCATTGGGGCTGTCGATGAAGGCGCGGTGCCACAGTTCGAACATCAGGAGCGACCAGAGGCGGTAGCCGTGGTCGGCCCGCCGCGAGACGTGCTCCTCGACAAGCTGCTGCACGCACTCGGGACGGAAGTACCCGCGCCGCAGCGCCTGCGGGTCCAGCAGCACCGAGCGTAGGTAGTCGCGCAGTTCGCCGCGGAACCAGTCGGCGATCGGCACGCCGAACCCCATCTTCGGCCGGTGCACGATCTGTCGTGGCAGCATCCCCCCGAACGCCTTCTTGAGAAGATACTTCTGCGTGAACCCGCGCATCTTCATCCGGGTCGGGAGCCGCCCGACGAACTCCATCACCTTCTGGTCGAGGAACGGCGCGCGGCACTCCAGCCCGTGCGCCATGGAGGCGATATCCACTTTCGCCAGAAGATCGTCCGGCATGTAGCGCATGAAATCCACGAAGGTCGTCTGCGCGAGGAAGTCGAGACCGGGGACTTTGTCATATTCCGCGTCGAAGATGGCGCTGGAGGGAGAGCCTTCCACGGCGGCGCGCATCGCATCGGAGTAGAGCGCGTGCTTGCGCGCGTCGTCGAAGATGGCGCACCAGCGGACGTACCGCTCGCGTGGCGGCATGTTGAGCGCCTCGAACAACCTGCGCGCGCGGCGGCGGAAACTCTTCTGCTCGACCGAGACCGGCATGCTCCCCCAGAAGCGCCCCGCCAGCATCCGCCGCATCGGGCCGGGCAGCCGGTCGAACCACTGCCCCAGCTTCGCCGCGCGGTAGCGCGGGTACCCCGCGAACCCCTCGTCCCCCGCGTCCCCCGTCAGCGCCACCTTCACGTGCTGGCGCGTCACCTGGCTGACGTAATATGTCGGGATGGCGCTGGAGTCGGCGAATGGCTCGTCGTAGTGCCAGACCAGTTTCGGGATGATCTCGACCGCGTTGGGCCGGACGATGAACTCGTGGTGGTCGGTCCGAAAATGCTTCGCGACAAGCCGCGCGTACTCCAATTCATCGTATCGCTTCTCCTCGAAGCCGATGGAGAAGGTCTTCACCGGCGCGTTGGAGAGCTTCGCCATCAGCCCGACGACGATGCTGGAGTCCATCCCGCCGCTCAGGAACGCCCCCAGCGGCACGTCGCTGATCAGCCGCAGGCGGACCGACTCCTCCATGAGCGAGCGCAGTTCCTCAACATACTCCGCCTCCGGGCGCTCGGGGGCCGCTACGAACGGCGGTCGCCAGTATTCGCGCACCTCCGCCTTACCATCCTGCCAAAGCAGGAAGTGGCCCGGCGGCAGCTTGGAGATTCCCTTGAACATCGTCAGCGGGTGGGGGACGTACCCATACGTCAGGTAGTGGTGCAGCGCCTCGCGGCAGACCTCGCGTGGCACGCCGGGGGCCTGAAGGAGCGACTTGATCTCCGAGCCGAACAGGATGCGCTCCGGCTCCACGCGGTACACCAGCGGCTTCTTCCCCACGCGGTCGCGCGCGAGGAACAGCCGGTTCCTGCGCCCGTCCCAGATGGCGAAGGCGAACATCCCGCGCAGCTCCCGCAGGCACTCCACGTCGCGGTCCTCATAGAGGTGGAGGATCGTCTCCGTGTCGCTGTGGGTGCGGAAGCGGTGTCCGCGCGCCAGCAGCCTCTCGCGCAACTCCGGGAAGTTGTAGATTTCGCCGTTGAAGACGATCCAGACCGTCTCATCCTCATTGGCCAGCGGCTGGTGGCCGCCCGCGAGGTCAATGATGCTCAGGCGGCAGTGGCCCAGCCCGGCCTGGCCCGGCCCCGCGGGCGTGGAGAAGGGGAGCAGCTTGCGTCCCGCGTCGTCGGGGCCGCGGTGACTCAGGACGCAGCGCATCCGCTCGACCTGGCCCTCGCCGAACCCGGCCGCCGCGCCGATCCCGACCATCCCGCAAATCCCGCACATGCGATTCTCCTTTGTCGCGACATTATAGCGGATTCCAGGAGGCAACAACGAGTATTGGCCGCAGATGAACGCAGAAACGCGCGGATATGACAACGACGACGACAACGGCTTTCACTGCAAAGAACAGGAAGGGCACGAAGGAAGGAGGGTTCAGGTGACGACGGCGACGAAGACGAATCTCACGCGAACACGCGGTAGTCCACGTCCAGGAAAATGGGGTTGAGCGCGTACATCGCCGCGACGTATTTGGAGTCCACCTGCCCGGCGCGGATCATCTGGTAGAGCCGGTTGAACCGATGGAGATGGTTGCGCGTGCGCTTTTCGGCGTAGGGGGCGCTGGCGCCGACGGACATCAGGAACGCCCAATCGCTGCTCTGCGCTAGGAGAAGTTCGCGCGCGGCCTGGTTCAGCGCCGCCTGCGCCGGACGCGGCGGCGTCGCCGAATAGACTCGCGCCAACTCCGCCATCCGCTCCTCCGCCTCGTGCAGGTGGCGATAAATCCAGTCGTTCGACCCGTTGAGCCAGACATCGAAGTATCCCTTGTCCCCCCAGGAACTGCTGCTGGGAGTCGAGACCGCCGCGGGGGGATGCTGTTCGAGATACTCCGAGAGGGTGGAGACCACGAAATCGTCGCGCACCAATTGCGCCGTGCGGAAAAGCTGCTCCAGGAACTCCGGCCCCTCGTACCACCAGTGCCCGAACAGTTCCGCGTCGTAGGGGGCCACGATCACTGGCGGCGGCTGCATGTGCGCCTTGAGGAAGCGCACCTGGTGCTGCCGGCAGAAGACGAAATGCCCCCCATGCGCGGAGGCCTTCTGCAACGCCGCCGCGCGGTCGTAAAGCTGCTTTTCGTGAAGCCCCACGCGGCCGGTGACGCGGTGATACTTGACCCCCAGGTTCCGCCGGACCCCGTCCTCGCGCAGATAGGGGCGGATGTAATCGTAGGCGGCATCGTAGCCCAGGTCGCGGTAGAACTCGCGGTACGCGCCGTCGCCGGGATACCCCTCCTCCGAACTCCAGACCTGCTTGGAGGACTCCAGGTCGCGCCCGAAAACGGCGACGCCGGAGGGGCATTTCACCGGCGCATGCACGCCGTGCGGCGGGGCGGGGAAGCCGTTGAGCATCCCGTGCGCGTCCACGAGGAAGTAATGAATCCCCGCCTCGGCCAGCAGCGCGTCCACGCCCGGCCCGTAGGCGCATTCGGGCAGCCAGAACCCCCGCGGGCGGCGGCCCATGTGGCGCGTCACCGTTTCGATCCCCACCTCGACCTGCGCGCGGACGGCGTTGGGGGTGAGCATGAGCGGCAGCAGGCCGTGCGTCGCCGCGCTGGCCAGCACCTCCAGGTGCCCAGCCTCCTGCATCGCGCGGAACGCCGACAGGATATTCCCCTCGTGCCGGCGCACGCAGAAATCGCGCACACTGCGGAAGCGCTCCAGATAGTGCAGCGCAATGGCGCGCTCCGCCGCGCTGCGCCCTTTGTGCGCCGCCTCGCGCGTCATCAGCTTGATGCGTTGCTCCAGGTAGGCGCGGTAGCGCTTCTGGAGAAGCGGGTTGGCCAGCATCTCCAGCAGCGGGGGGGTGAGGGACATGCTGATCCGGAACGGCACTTCATCCTCGTGCAGATGCTCCCAGCTCATCAGCAGCGGCGCGTAGGTCTCCGTAATCGCCTCGAACAGCCACTCCTCCTCCAGGAAGGAGCGATGCTCCGGGTGATGCACGAAGGGGAGGTGGGCGTGGAGCAGAATGGCCAGATGCGCGGTGGACATGCCGGGTTACTTCCCCCTTCCGCTGGCGATACCCTTCGAGAAGAGGGTTGGGAACGGGGTCGGCACAAGGACCGGTGGGGCGCTGGGCGGCGCATGACGGGGGGCGCGGTGCGGTCTGATGGGAGCCGCCGATACCATGCCTGTCTGTAGGGGCGCAGCATCCGCCTTCGCCCCTTCGACTCCGCTCAGGGCTTCGGCGGACAAGTGCCTTGCCCCTGCGACGGCCTGCGCTTTCCGCGTCAGCGGGTGAATTCCGGCGTGGATGACCTCCGCCGGGAGTTCCTCGCCGTTCTGGCCCGACCAGCGTACCGGGGTCGTCGCGTCGCGAGACGTCGCCAGCAGTCGCAGCCCGTCGGCGCGCTTCTCAAACAACTCGAAGCGGTACGTGCGGTCCGGCGCCAGGCGCAGGTACCAGTTGTCCGCCTCGGGCCCGGGATGCAGGTCCCAGTGGCGCTCTTCGCTGAGGCAGTGGATGCGGATGAGCAGCGGGCTGGCGGCGATGCGCACCTCGCTCTCGACGTCCCAGTAGATCCAGATATGTTCCGGGTCGCGAACCAGGGGGACGATGCGGTTGTGGGCGTAGGCGCGCGCCAGCGGCTCGCCGCGGTCAATGAACGGCGCGGGCGAGGGCGCTGGACTGGTCGGGACGGCTTTCTTTGCCATAGACTCTCACATCGTGCGATCAGTCGAATCCGTCGGATTAGTCGGACACCTTGTCACGTCAGCCAGAACTCTTCGCTCGGCGGGACCCCCTTGGGAATCACCACGATCCCGCTCTCCGTCACCGTAAATTTCTTGCGGTCCGCCTCCAGGTCATACCCCACGCGGCTGTGCGGCGGGATGATGACGTCCTTATCCACAATCGCCCGGCGGATGCGGCAGTCGCGGCCGATCTTGACGTCGTCCATGATGATGGAGTCCTCCACCTCCGAGTAGCCGTCCACCTGGACGCCTGCCGAGAGGACGGAGCGCGACACATGGCCGCCGGCGATGATGCAGCCGTTGGAGACGATGGAGTTGGTGGCGACGCCGATGCGCCCGCCCCGTTCGTTGAAGACGAACTTGGCCGGAGGGGCCTGCCGCTGATAGGTGCGGATCGGCCAGCCTTGGTCGTAGAGGTTGAACTCCGGGTCCACGCTGATCAGGTCCATGTTCGCCTGGTAGTAGGCATCGAGCGTCCCGATGTCGCGCCAGTACTTCATGGCCTTGCGGTTCTCGTCCTTGAACGGGTAGGCGAAGACCGGGCGCTCGTTCATCACGCTGGGGAGGATGCTCTTGCCGAAGTCGTGAGCGGTGTCGCGCTTGGAGTCCTCCGTGACGAGCCGGACCAGCGCGCGCGTCTCGAAGATGTAGATTCCCATGCTGGCCAGGCAGAAATCCGCGCGGCCGGGCATCGGCTTGGGATCCGCGGGCTTCTCGGCGAACCCCCGGATGCGCAGGTTGTCATCCGCCGAGAGCACGCCGAAGCGGTTGCCGTCGGCGATCGGCACCTCGACGCAGGCCACCGTGATTTCCGCCCCCTTGGAGAGGTGGAAGTCCAGCATCTCCAGGTAGTTCATCTTGTAAAGGTGGTCGCCCGCCAGGATGATGACGTACTTGGGGCGCTCCTGTTCCAGCGTGTAGATGTTCTGGTAGATCGCGTCGGCGGTCCCGAGGTACCAGCGTTCGCCGATGCGCTGCTGGGGCGGGATGGGCACCACGAACTCTCCCACTTCCTCGTTGAACCGGTCCCATGCCAGCCGCAGGTGGCGGTCCAGCGAGATGGACTTGTACTGCGTCAGAACGTACACGCGGCGCAGACCGCTGTTGATGCAATTGCTCAGGGTGAAGTCAATGATGCGGTACGTGCCGCCGAAGGGGACCGCCGGCTTGGCGCGGTCCCGCGTCAGAGGATAGAGGCGTTCCCCCTGGCCGCCGCCGAGGATGATGGCCAGGGCATCCTTCGTTGCCTGCTGATCTCTCATTGTGCCGGTCTCCACGAATGAAATGACGAATGACGAAGCTCGAATGACGGATTGCGGCCATCAAGGTAGTGCAAGGGGCTTACGGCGCACTGAGACGTTGTTCGCCGTTGTTGCCGTTGTCCCTGCCGTCTTTGCAGTCCTTTCTGTCCTTGTCCGCCAGCGCTCAGGCGCGGGCCGCGAGGACGCGCTTAATCGTGCTCTTGAGTTCCGTCAGGTCCGAGGACTTGACCACGTAGGCGTCGGCGGACCAGGCGCGGAAGCTCTCCTTGTACGTCGCGTAGGCCGTGTTGAGGATGATCGGCAGCTTGTGGTCCTGCGAAAGCATGCGGCTCATGGACTCGATGCCGTCCATCCCCGGCATGCTGATGTCCATCACCACCAGGTCGGGCCGGGCCTTCTCCACCAGTTCCAGCGCCTCGCGGCCGTCCCGAGCGGCCACCACTTCGTATCCCTCGTTCTTGAGCTCCTCCTCGTAGAGCAGCCGCTGGTTCGGATCATCCTCGACCACCAGTATCTTTGTCACGTCAAACACTCCTTTCGACTGCCGCCGGCTGGGGGCGGCCGGACACGCTCATGAGCGCCGCAGCGCTTTCGGGCGCGACAGGGTTGATGTGAAAACCGGTTCCCCACTCAAACCCGGCCGTCCGGGTCACGCTGGGGATGATTTCCATGTGCCAGTGATACTTCGACAAGGACTCCTCTCCAAAGGGGGAGGTGTGCAACAGGAGGTTGTAAGCGGGCCGATCCAGCGCCGCGTCGAGCCGCTTCAGCAGCGTGCAGAGCATATCGGCCAGGTCCGCATAGGTGTCCGGGGGCTGCTCTTCGAAATGCGCGAAATGGCGCTTCGGCAGGACCCATGTCTCGAACGGAAAGCGCGAGGCGAAGGGGGCCAGCGCAAGGAAATGCGTGCACTCGCAGATCACCCGCGCGCGCCCCTCCTTCTCTTGCTCCGCGAGGCGGCAAACGAGGCAGTTTCCTCCATTCAGGCGGGCGAACTCGGCGCAGTGGGCCAACTCGGCGCGCACCACGGGGGGCGTCACGGGCATGCCGATCAACTGCGTGTGCGAGTGCTCGATGGTCGCCCCGGCGGCGGCCCCCACATTCTTGAAGAGCATCGGATACACCACGCGCCCGTCATTTCGCAAGGCGCTCAGGCGTTCACGATACACCCCCAGCAGGTCGCGCACCGTGGCCGGCTCCAGCTCGGACAACGACTGGACGTGCCGGGGGGTGTCAATGATGACCTCGTGGAAACCGAAGCCGCTCATGCTTTCTGCGAAGGGCTCCGAGCGTTCCTCCAGGGGAGTCTGCGGGTTGAGCGCCGGGAAACGGTTGGCGACGACGCGGACGCGCCAGCCGGGGCGGTCCGCGGCGGAGCCGTTATCCCGCAGCGCGAACAGTTCGCGCGGGGTCTTCTCCTCGTTTCCCTCGCAGAAGGGGCAGAAACCGCTCCCCTTCCGGCGGCGCTCCACCGGGAAGTCGGTGGGGCGCGAGGCGCGCTCCGGCGCGACGATCACCCACTGGCCGGAGAGAACGTCTTTGCGGAACTCGGACATGGCGTTTCCCGTGTTCTTGTCCGCGTCGAATCCGGGGCGGCTGGCCCGTAGCGAACGGCAACCGCCAACCTTGCCCCATTCTACAGCTTATCGGGCTGGATGCAACGGTGGCCGGTGTGGGCACGGGCTTAAGCCCGTGCGCCTGTGGCGGGCTGAAGCCCGCCGCCACACGTCATTCGGGCTTGGTCATTTCCTCATGCGGCTGGCGCATGGTAACGGTCGAGGGGTGGAAGATCCGCGTCACCCCCTCATCGAGGCGGACGATCAGCCCCTCCTCCAGCGACAGGTCGAGCACTCGGCCGCGGAACTCCCGGCCGCTCTCGATCAGCGTCACCCGCTCACCCATGGTGGAACTCAGCCTCCGCCAGCAACGCGCAATCCGCCCGTAATCCCCAAAGGACAAGTCCCGGTGCCATCGGTCGAGCGATTGCAGCAGCCAGCGCGCAACCTCCACCCGGCTGACCGGCTGGCCCAGTTCGATGCAAAGCGAGGTGGCGATGTCGCGCAGGTCCGGCGGAATCTGCCCGGGGGCCATGTTTGCGTTCAGCCCGATCCCCAGCACGAAGACCGCGCCGGTGGCGAGCGTGCGCCCTTCCACCAAAATGCCGGCCACCTTGCGCCCCTTGATGGTGATGTCATTCGGCCAGCGGATGCGTGCCTGCAAGTGCAGATTCTCGCGCAGCGCCTGCGCCACGGCCACCGAACTGGCGACCGTCAGCAGGTTGCTCTGGTTCGCCTCCAGGGTCGGGCGCAGGATGATGGAGAGGAGCAGGTTGGCGCCGCGGGGGGAGTGCCAGGAGCGCCCCATCCGCCCGCGCCCGGCGGTCTGTTCCTCGGCGAAGATGGCGGTCCCTTCTGGCGCGCCCGCGAGCGCCTCGCTCCAGGCCGCGTCGTTGGTCGAGGGGGTGCGTTCCAGGACGCGCACGTCGGAGCCGATGACGCGCGTGGCCAGACCGCGGCGGATTTCGTAGGGAATAAGGCGGTCCTGCCAGCCCGCCAGGCGCAGGCCGGCGTCCGGCTGTGCCTCGATGCGATACCTCTCGCGACGCAGCGCCTCGACCGCGTCGCGGACCTCCTTCTCGCTCAACGAAAGCTCCTCCGCCAGCGCGGGCAGGGAGACCGGCTCGTCGCGGCGCCTCAGCGCCTCCAGCACCGCGTATTTCATGCGCTCCTCACTGCGGGGGGTGGGCCTTATCGTGCGCATCAAGCTGCTTGATATAGGTCGCCAACTGCTGCTGATTACCGATTTTCTTTTCCTGCGCTTCAGCCATGAGTTCGCGGCACGTCTTGCGCAGCGCGGCATCGTCCCCTTTGGGGTAGACGTAGTAGTTCGTGTAGAACCGGACGATCTCCTCGAAATACTTCTGCTGCTGATACGCTTCGGCTTTGGTCAGGTTGGGCATTCCGTCGCGCAGCGCCTGCGCGGCCTCCGCAAACTGTCCCCGCAGGACATGGTGATGCGCCAGTTCCGCCGCGTGGACAAGGATCAGCGGCTCCTTGCGCATCTGCTCGCGGTAGAAAGCGACCACCTTGTTCTCCAGCTTGCGCTCCACGACGAGCGGCACGCCGGGATTGACCGAGACGTTCTCGGTCAGCGTGAAACACTCTGGATGCGTCAGGCGCAGGGTGTGCGACCCCGGCGTCACCCGCGCGGGCGCAAGCGGGGCGACGCCGAGTTGGTGGCCGTCCAGGAAGACCTCCGTGCCGGCGGGCTCCACCTTGACGATCAACTCTGCGTCCGTGGTGGACTCTAGGACCGCCGTGCGTTCATAAGGGGGGGAGGGAGACTTGAGGCGCAGACGCTGGGCCACCGTCGGCATCGCGTAGTCCGCCGCCTTCACCTCGACTTCGGCGTCCTTGCAGTCCTTGCGCACCAGGTGCAGCGACAGTTTCCGGCCGCGCGTTATCTTGAGCGAGAGGGGAGTTGTTCCCAGCGTCTGTTCCCCCGTGAAGACCGTCGCCTGCGACGGCTCCGACTTCAGGATGACGGTGATGAAGGGAGTCTCGCGCAGCAGGAGCCAGAGGAGCGCAGCGGCGGCAGAAACCAGAGCGACCCCAGCGCACAGCAGGACGAATCGGATACGTCTCATCAGGCAGCCTCGTTCCTTAGATCGTCAAAACACGCTCGACTACACTCTAACAGATGACGAACGCGGGAAAAAGCGGAACGGATCAATGGTCCATGGGCAACGGTCAGTTGGCAATTGTCAACGGGCCGGCTGCGCGCGCCTCTTGGCGGTTGCCACGCTCTTCCCGATTATCTTGCACAGTTCCTCTGTTTCTCTGAGTAACGGCTCCACCCGCTGCGGCTTTATGAGCTCGGCCTCATGGACGAAGTGGAGCCAGAATCGCGCTTCCTTCAACTCCTTGAGCGCCACGCGCAGCTTGTGTATGAAGTCGTCCAACGACTCGCCGCCGCGCGCTTCCTCGTAGTTCGCGCCTGCCGAACTGGCCGACCTGAACAACTGCAGCGCAACATGCTTGCGGATCGTGTCTCTCGGCAGTGCCGCGCAAAGCTTGTACGTTCTGACCACGAAGGCCATCAAGCGTTTGGAGAGATCATCGCCTCGCACTTGTCCGTTCATTGGCAAATGCCCATTGACCATTGCCCATTGATTTGTCACAGCCCCGGCGTCCAGAGATACATGAACCTCGGTCCGCTGTGCTGGAGGAGCAGGGCGGCGGCCTTCTGCGCCAGGTCGGGCGAGCCGCCCAGGGCGGCGTAGATGTTGGCCATGCCGTTGTCCTTCGAGCGGTACAGGATCACATCCGCCGACTGAATATTTGCCAGAGCCATCGCGTCGTTCACCGCGTCTTCGAGGTAGCCGATCCTGTCAATCATCTTGAGCTTGAGCGCCTGGTCGGCCGTGAGGATGCGACCGTCGGAGATGAACTGCACGTCCTCCTTCGTCATCTCCTTGCGGGAGGCGGTCACGAGGTCCACGAACCGCCGGAACAGCGTCTCATTCACCGTGCCGAGCAGTTCCTTCTCCTCCGGCGTCATCGGGCGGAACGGCGAGCCGATGTCCTTGCGCGGGCCGGAGAGCACCACCTGGGACTTCACGCCGATCTTGTCGAACAGCCCTTCGATGTTGAGGAACTGCATGATCACGCCAATCGAGCCGGTGATGGCAGTGGGGGAGGCCACGATCCGGTCGGCGCCAACCGCCACGTAGTACCCGCCGGAGGCGCCCAGGTCCACAATGGACGCCACCACGGGGCGGCCGGTCCGCTCGCGGAACTGGAGGATGTCGCGCAGCATCATGTCGCTGGCGCTCACCTCGCCGCCGGGGCTGTTGATGCGCAGCACCACCGCCTTCACCCCGCGGTCGGCGGCGGCGCGGTCCAATTGCTCCCGGACCTGGGCCACCGTGGTCCCGCCCATCAGGGTCAATGCGTCGTCGCCCGAGCGCAGCACGCCGGAGATGTCCACCACGGCCACCCGGTTCGTTTCGAACCAGCGGCCCGATTTCGCCACGGTGAGTTCCTTCATCTCGGTGGAGGGAAATGCGTTGACGGTGATGCAGCCGCCTGCCGTCAGCAGGAACGCAACGAGCATGGCAACAATGCCTGCGCGCAGGAATGTCCAAGACATGTGCTCCTCCTCAAAACAAGCCCGTTGTGGTCGTTGTCCGTATCGTTGTCCGTGTCGTCGTCGTTGTCCTTGCCGTCCTTGCGATCTTCTTTTGTCCCTGTCCGTCACCCGCATGGATTTTACTTTCGCCGCGCCGCATTCTAAAGTACTCCTGACCTGTTAATCCAGCGGGGAATTCGACCTGTGAAGAACGAACCGACTTTGGACAGCACTGCGACGCCGCCGGGCCGCCGCGCCGGGGCGGCGGCGATCATCGCCATCCTGGTCGCGGCCGCGCTGATGCGCGGCGTGATCCTGTTCACCGGCCAGCGCTGGCTGCGCAGCGACGAGTCGGTTGTCGGTCTCATGGCCAAGCACGTCTTCAGCCGCGGAGAGCGCTTCCTGTTCCTCTATGGCCAGCCCTACGGCGGCGGACACGCGATGGAAGCGTACCTCGCCGCCCCCTTCTTCAAGCTGTTCGGCCCTTCGGCGCTGCTGCTCACCGCCATCCCCGCGCTGGTATCGCTGGTGAGCATCCTGCTGCTCTGGCTGATATGCAGGCGGCTGTTCGGGACGCGCATCGCCGCCGGCGCCGCGGCGCTGTATGCCTTCGCCCCGCCCGTGGTCTATCAATCCTTCCTGGTCAACGGCGGGGCGGAGTCCTTCTGCCTGTCGCTGCTGGCGCTCCTTTTCTTCGTGCGCGCGTATTATGACGACGCGGGTTTGAGGACCCGCGCTGCACAGTCGCTCCCCGTGCGCAACGGGCTGCTGGTCGGCCTGTTCAGCGGACTGGCGTACTACGCGATGGATTATGGGCTGCTCTATCCGGTGGCCTTCACGGCCCTGCTCGCCGTCGCACCCCGCGAGGGGAGGGGGCGGTACTTCCTCGCGATGGCCGCCGGTTTCGTCGTCGGCTGCCTGCCGCTGGTCTTGTTCAACCTGATGAACCACTTCGCGCATCTGCGGGAGATGATGGGAAGCGGCGGCGCGTCGGTCGGCCTCGTCCCGCACGTCGGGAGCGCGCTGGGGGGGATCTTCAGCGGCGACCTCGCCGTCTTTGTCGGCGGAGAAGTGGACGACTTCATTCCCGTCGCCTGGCCGATGTGGGTTGCGGCCTGGCTTGTCATCGGCCTGGTGGCCCTGCTGATAATCCGGAACCGCTCCTGGTTCGCCGGCGCGTTCAACTCCCCCCGGCGATGCCCGGCGCCCGGCCCGGAGATGCTGCCGATCTTCTTCATCCTGATCTATCTCGCCATCTACCTCGTCGCCAAGTTCTCCCTTCCCGACGCGCGCACACCGCGGTATTTCCAGCCGTTCGCCCCCTTCTTCGCGATGGCCGCGGCGACGGTCCTCCTCGGCGCATCGCGGAAAGCGTGGGCGACGGCGGGGGCGGCGCTGCTGGGGGTGTTAGTCTGCCTCGGAGGCGCGCGGTCGCTCGACGTCGGCACACGCACTTGGCACGAGGAACACCGCATCCGCTGCTCCGGCCCGGAGATGGACCGACTCGTTGACTTCGTGCGCCGGGAGAAGATCCGGACGGCCTTCGCGCCCTACGAGATTCAATGGCCGCTCATGTTCGGGACGAACGAGGAGATCGTCGTCTCCAGCCTGGGGATCAGCCCGCTGGCGCGCTATCCCGCCTACGACGCGGAGGTGATGCGCGCGGTGGAGGCTGGGAAGCCGTTCGCCTTCATCCTGCGGCGCGATTTTGCTTTTGAGGAGTGGGCTGCGCGCGGGGGGATGGGGTGGCTGACGCGCGACCTGTTCATGAAGTGCTGCCGCGCGACCGGCGTGGACGAGCGCGGCACGGGGGTGGGGGAGGAGTTCGTCGTCTACTGGCCGCTGGACAAGAAATTCCTGACGACGCTGCACGGCCTCATGCAACGCGAAATTCGGGCGCATGCGCTGCGGCGCGAAGATCCCAAGCCGTTGTAGGGGCGCAGCATGCTGCGCCCTCACGGGCACAGGGCACAGCACACAGCACTCGCGAGGGAGTACACCGCCTTCAGCGTCACTGCGAGGAGTCGCCCTGCGGAACGCGGGGGGGACGACGACGCAATCTTTCGGAGGTCATACGCCAACGAGTCCCATGGACTGCCCGGCGTTTTCACTTCTAAAAGATTGCTTCGTCCCCCGCCCTGCGGGGGCCGCGCAATGACGTTGCGCCCCGCTTCGGGAAATGAAACAGGGCGCGAATCGCCAGGATTCGCGCCCTGTTGCTGCAGACGGCTTGTCGGTCACTTCGGCGTTACGTTCTCGACCGGCGCAGGCGTGGCGGCGGGAGCGGCTCCGGCCGCGCTCTCGTCCAGCAGAATGATCTCCGCGCGGCGCGACGCCTTCTTGTCTTCCTTGCCGCCCGCGTCGGTGATCAGGTCATACTCGCCAAACCCGGCGAAATGCATCCGGTTCGCCGCGATCCCCAACTTCTTGAGATGCTCCAGCACCGCCAGCGCGCGCGCGCCGGACAGCTCGAAGTTCGACTTCCAAGCCGACCGCTTGATCGGATCGGAGTCGCTGTAGCCGTTGATCGCCAGCATGTTCGGCTGTTGCAGGAGGAACTCCGCCACCTTCTTAAGCGCCTTTTCTCCATCCGCCTTCAGATTGGCCGAGCCGGGGGAGAAGAGCAGGTCCGCGTCCATCCGCACGCCCGGCCCCTGCTTGGTCATGATGACGGCTGTTCCGGCGCCGAAATCAGCCGCGGGCATGGCGCCGCCGCCCTGGAGCTGTTCGAGCATCTTCCTCTGGGCCTCGACCATCTCGGCCTTGTGCCCGAGGTCCAGCTTCAGGCGCGCGTTCTCGTTCGTCAGCGAGGTGATCAACTGCGACTGGCTCGTGTTGAGCCGTTCCAAGCGCATGAACTGGTCGTAATCGTCCCGGGTGACCATCTTGTACGGCATCTGGCACCCGGCAGACAACAGCACGCCGCCGACGACCGACAGAACAGCACCCCAGCGCAGGCCCTTCATCAGAGACTCCTTTCCGAGTACTCGGTGTTCAACCTTGTATGCGGTGGGCCGTCGACCACTCGGCGGCCCGTTGCCGTTTGCACTGCCCAGAATGGGGACACAATACTCTTGTCCGGGCGAAAGACCTGCGCGAATGAGGGCGCCTGCTCTCCGGACAAAAGTTTTGTGTCCCCATCTGCGCCTTCCGTTACGGGAAGCTGAGATTCTTGAGCGAATCCACGACCTGCTGCGTATATCCGTTCTGGATATCGAACGCGTCGCAGAACAGGAAAGCGCCTCCCACGACCATCATGATTGAAGCGGCTATAGTCCAGCCGTTGAACCACAGGCTGGGGGTGACCATCTCCCAGCCGGTGGGCACGACGACCCTCCCCTCGGCGGCCTCCTCCGCCTCTTCGAGCGGCGCGGCCTCCTCGGCTTCCTCCGCGACGGCTTCACCCGCGACGGCCTCTTCGCCGGTCGCCTCCTTGAGCGCCTCGGCGACTGCGTCGCTGACCCCGGCGGTCTCCACCTCGTCGCCGACCTTGAACGACGTATCTCCGCCGGCCCCGGCGATGCCGACCGTCTCTGCTTCATCGGCGATCGGCCCCGTGTCCGTCGTATCGGGGGCGATCTTGCTGATCTCCTCGGCCGCCGCCTCGCCGGTGTCAGCGACCTCCTCGATATCGAGCGTTTCGAGTTCTTCCTCGCTCCCTTCCTCGACCTGGCCCAGGAGGTCCGAAACCGTTGTCGAGGCGGTGTCCTTGGCTGCGGCGGCGCCCTTGGCGGGGGGTGCGGCGCTCACCGGCGGCATCGGTTTGGGCGACTCCTCGATGTCGGACAGCGCCACCACCTCATCGCCCGTGCCGGACTCATCGGACAGGTCCATCGCGCTCGAACTGCTGTCGGACGAGCTTTCGTCGGCAACGTCCAGAATATCCACCGAAGATTCCGTGTCGTCGGGAACGATCACCGCATCGCTGGGCTCGTCATCCATGGAGGGCTTCTGGGCGTCGAAATCGAACTCCGGCTTCTGGTCCGCGGCCTCTTCCTTCGCCTCTTCGGCGGGCATCATCAGCGAGGTCTGGTCCGCCTCCTCCACGCCGCTCCCCTCCTCGTCTTCGAGACCCAGTTCCTTGTCGGAGAACTGGAAGACCGGGGTGTCCTCCGGCTTCACCGTCAGATGGTCCTCGGATTCGTCGGCGGGGGCGAGCACGCTGGTCTGGTCGGATTCGTCAATACCTGCGTCGGATTCGATCTCAGCGAGGTCCACCTTGCTGGTGGCGTCCTTCTTCTCTTCTTTTCCCTCGCTGAGCCGGGTGGCGCTGCTGGCGAGCTTCTTCTTGTACGCCTCCACGTCGGGGGCGCGGAACTTGTAGGTCTTCTGATCCATGAAGCCGCGGAGCATCCCCTTCTTCACCAGCTCGACGATCTGCTCCTTCTCGAGCTGCAACTCCTTGGCAACCTCTTCGATCCCCATGAGCGTGTCAGCCATGGCACAACCTCCCTGTGGACCGTGCTGCGACGATCCTCAAGCGCAAGAGCGCTGGCGCATACAAGATACCGCACAGAGCGCGAGAACCCGCAATCGGCTGCGACTTCCGCAGGTTTTTTTCGCCTCTGCGAAATTAGTATAGCACTGTGTAACATTGTCCGCAACAAATTTCAACTCAAATGGGACCGCAAACGCTATGCCCGCCTCCCGACATGGGGCTGGTGGAGCGCGCTGTCCCAGCGCGCTTCAAGGCGGCGTGTTGTAGGGGCAAGGCATGCCTTGCCCCTACAAGGTGGCACGGTGGGAGCGGCAACCTCGATTCAGCGTCCGTCACTTCACCCCGGCGCGAAGGTTGTGATATAGTCGGAACATGGGGCCTTTCATGAACGGAGTACGTCATGCGGTTGTTTCTGCTCGTTTTTCTCACCATCTACGGGGGCATGAACGCCTATATCCTCCGCAAGTTCTACTTGCTCTGGCCGGGTCACAGGGGATACCTGTGGGGACTGGTCATGGCCGTGCTTTTTCTTGGCGCTGCGCCGATCCTCGTGCGCATGATCGGCCAGGCGCAGTGGGGGTCCGTCGGGCGGATCCTCTCCGCGGTGGGCAGCATATGGATGGCGCTGCTCTTCTGGCTGTTCTGCATGGGAGTGGCGCTGGACGCCTGGAACCTGGGGACGAAGCTGCTGGCGGGCGCGCTCCCCGCCGCGGCGCGGTGGGGGCTGGCGTCGCGGACCGCCACGTTGGCAAGCCTGGTGGTCGTCGCCATCGTGGCGCTTTACAGCTTGCATGGGGCGAGCAATGTGCGGTTGAAGGAACTGCACCTGAAGACGTCGCGCCTGCCCGCAGGCTCCGCGCCGATTCGTATCGTCGAGATCACCGACACGCACTTGAGCCTCACCCTCGGGGAGCCTATGCTGGCCAGGGTGACCGCCCTGGTCGAGCAGGCGCATCCGGACCTGATTGCGCTCACCGGCGACGCGGTGGACATTCCGTTCGAGCGCTCCCGCCGGCTGGCCCCGCAACTGGCTCGCTTGAAGGCGCCGCTCGGCAAGTTCGCCGTCACGGGCAACCATGAGTATTACATCGGGCTTGAGAACGGGCTGAGATTCTTCGACGCCGCCGGGTTCGTCACGCTGCGCGACGAAGCCCGCCCGGCGGGGGAGCATCTCCTTGTGGCGGGGGTGGATGACGCTCGCGGCGCGGAGCTGAGCGGAGGCCCCGGCGTCCCGGAGGAGGCGGCGCTTCCCGAGCGGAAGGGGGAACGGCTCGTGCTTTTCCTCAAGCACCGGCCGGTCGTGAGCAAGGGGACGCTGGGACGGTTCGACCTGCAACTCTCCGGCCACACGCACGGGGGGCAGATCTTCCCGTTCTCCATCGTCGTGTGGCTGTTCAATCGGTACGGGCCGGGGCTGCACGAACTGGAGGATGGCTCGCACCTCTACGTCAGCCGCGGCGCCGGCACATGGGGTCCGCCCATGCGCTTCCTCGCACCCCCGGAGGTCACGCTGATTGTGCTGGAGCCGGTGGGAACGGCGAAAACTGAAAACTGAGAACTGAAAGAACCGCGACAGACGCGCTGAGCCATTTTGCTTTGTTGTTACCGTTGTCTTTGCCGTCCTTGCAGTCCTTTTGGTCCTTATTCGCGGCCCCTCATCCCGGCTGAAGCAGGCTGAACCCCGTCGCGGCGTCCTTGACGCGCACCGCTTTCGCGCCGAGAATCTCCACCAGAACGACCTCGCTGACGATCCACGTCTTCACGCCACGTCGCAGGCAGCCGGTGATTGTTTGGCCTGAGCGCCCCAGCGCCGCGTGCATGTGCAGCGCCGGCCGCCCCTTCTCATCCGGGGCCAGGACGCCGACGCCGCTGACCTCGTGCGCCCCGTCCAGTGGAAGATACATCGGCTCGGGCGGCATCCCCTGCGAATCGCGAGGGCCGACGACCACCTCGCCCCCCGCCAGGCCGCCCACGATCACCGCGTACCCGTGCTGCACCTTTTTCTTCGCGGCGAACCGCTCGATGCAGTCCGGCACAATGTCCCCGTCTTCCAGGCGGATGATGAACGTCCGTCCGACTTTCCCTTCGGATGCCCTCATGGTTCTCTCCTTATCGGTCAGGAACCACTGATGAACACGGATGAACACTGATTGAGAACAAATACAAGGGTACGGTCGTTGTTGTGCTCTGTTCTTCCGTATCAGTGTCTATCCGTGTGCATCAGTGGTTATATCTCGGCCTCCGGTGCCGGCAGCGCTTGGGGGGCCGGCGCCTCGCCGACGATCGCCGCCGGCAGGCCCTCCTCCAGGTCCAACTGTTCCGTCAGGTCTCCTTGTAGTTCCATCAGGAAACGGCTCGGCTTCATCATAATCATCGCGTTGCCGCGGCTGCGCAGGAACTGCGGGACCGACAGGTACAGCTCGTCCTTCGCGCGCGTCACCGCCACGTGGAACACGCGGCGTTCCTCCTCCTCATCTTCGCGCGAGTTGATGCAGAAGTCGGTGGGGAATCGCCCGTCCGCCAGCCAGGGGATGAACACCACCGGCCACTCCAGCCCCTTCGCCTGGTGAACGGTGGAGAGCACCACGAACTCCTGCTCTTGCGGGCCGGTCACCACGTTCTCTCCCGCGAACTCGCTGGCCAGCGCGATTTCCGCGAGGAAGGAATCCACCTCCTTGTACTGCGCGGAGAAGGTCGTCAGCCCCTTGATGTCCTCCTTGCGCAGGGGAGCGTGATCGTAGTGGCTCTCCAGGTAGTTGCCGTAGCTCTTGGTCATCACCGCGTCAATCATGTCCGCCGGCGAGCGCAGGAGGGCGATCTCGGCCAGAGTCGCGGCGAACGCCCGGTAGAAGGGCTGGGCCGGGCGCGGGAGCAGCGCCGCCGTCTCCGGCCGCGCCGCAGCCTGCAGCGGGTCGGCGGACTCGGAAAGCCGGCTCCACACGCGCTGCGCCAGCCCGCCGCCCACCTTGGGGATGAGTTGCAGGACGCGCAGCCAGGCCAGTTCGTCGCGCGGGTTGCGGACCAGCCGCAGGTAGGCCAGGACATCCTTGATGTGCGCCTGCTCGAAGAAGCGCAGCCCGCCGCGCACCTGGAAGGGGATATTCCGCCGCTGGAACTCCAGTTGAATCTCCATGCTGTTCCAGTGGCTGCGGTAGAGCACCGCGATGTCGCCGAGCTTGCGCCCCTGGTCGAGCAGGTGCAGGGCGTACTCCGCGATGAACCGCGCCTGCGCCGCGCCGTCGTAGCAGGCCGTGACGGCCGGGCGTAGCCCGGAGGGGCGCACCGCGCGCAGTTCCTTCGGCAGGCGGCGCGTATTGACCGCGATGCTGGCGTTCGCCAGTTCCAGGATCTCCGGCGTGCTGCGGTAGTTGGTTTCGAGCCGGTACTCGCACGCGTCCGGGTATCGTTGCCGGAAGCCGATGATGTTCTCGAAGGTCGCGCCGCGGAAGCTGTAGATGGACTGCGAGTCGTCCCCCACGACGCAGATGTTCCGGTGCGTCCCTGCCAGGATGTCCACGATGGCCCCCTGGAGCGCGTTCGTGTCCTGGTACTCGTCCACCAGCACGTGCTGGAAGTGCGCCGCCAGTTGCTCGCGGACGGCGTCGTTCTGCGTCAGCAGCACGTGCCACGCGGTCAGCATGTCATCGTAGTCGAGCAATTGGCGCTCGCGCTTGCGGCGCGCGTAGCAGGTCAGCACCCGCTGGAGGTCCTCGCACTCCTGCAGGAACATCGGGAAGCGTTTCGCCAGCACCTTGTCCAGCGGCTCCAGCGTGTTCTGCACGAAGCTGCTGATCTCGGTCAGCACCTTTTTCTGCGGGAAGCGGCGCTTCTCGATCACGATCCCCGCCTCCGTCACGCAGCTCTTCAGCAGGTCCGCCGAGTCCTCGCGGTCGAGAATGGTGAAGTCCGGCGAGATGCCGATGGCGCGCCCGTGCTTGCGCAGCAGGCGATTGGCGATATGGTGGAACGTGCCCCCCCAGACGTGGCGAGTCTTGTCCGGCGCGATGAGTTCCGCGCGCTGGAGCATTTCGCGCGCGGCGCGGTTGGTGAAGGTGACCAGCATGACGCGGCCCGGCTCCACCCCGGCGCGCAGCAGGTACGCCAAGCGGTAGATCAGCGCGCGCGTTTTCCCGCTGCCCGCCCCGGCCACCACCAGCATCGGCCCGCCGGGGGCCGTCGCCACGGCCAACTGCTCCGGGTTCAACTGCGCGGCGAAGTCCGATGCATCCACGACCTGACGCGCCTGGAGTGAGAATTTTCTGACCATGCGTCCACTCGAAAGATGGGGAATGCTGCGCTCCGTTTGGCGCACAATCTCATTGTAGCAAAAGGGGGAGCATATGTCCGATCCGTCTGATCCGTCCTATCCTTTTTGTAGTTCCCCCGCCATCCAGTCCCTTGACTGCGACTTGCCGTATCAGTGTCTATCAGTGTGCATCAGTGGTTACCACCGCTCTTCGTTCAGGCGCGGACCGACCGGTGGAGGGGGAAGGCGTTGGGGTAGTGGGTGATTTCCGGCTCGGCGTCGGGGCGGAGCACGATGGCGACCACGTCGAAACGCAGCGGATGCCCGCGCAGGTTGTTCTGCTCGGCGAAGGCCAGCGCGGTCAGGCTGAGCTTGCGTTGCTTGGAAGGGGAGACGGCCAGTTCCGGGTCGCCCCATGTCGTCCCGGTGCGCGTCTTGACCTCAACGAAAATGACCTCATCACCCTCGCGGGCAATGAGGTCAATTTCTCCCAATTGCGAACGGCAGTTGCGGCGCAGAATCTTAAACCGCCGCTTGCGGAGGAACTCGGCGGCCAGGCGTTCGCCCAGCGGGCCCGGCTCCTCCGGCTTGCGTTTGCCGAAGATCACTTCTTCTCTGCGGCCGGCTTCGCAGCGGCCGGTTTTTCGGCAGCCGCCTTCGCAACGGCCGGCTTCTCGGAGGCCGGTTTCTGAGCAGCCGGCGTCTCGGGCGTCTGGGCCTCGGCGGGGGCCTCGGTCCCGGGGACCTCGACCGCGCCATGGACCGTGCGACCCTTGATGCGCGTGGCCTTGCCGGTGCGCTCGCGCAGGTAATAAAGCTTGGCCCTGCGAATCTCTCCCTTGTGCGTCACGCGGATGTCCACCAGCATGGGGCTGTGCAGGGGGAAGGTGCGCTCGACTCCCTCGCCCTGGACCAGGCGGCGGACCACCACGGCTTGGCGGTTGCGGGTGCCCTTGCGCGCCATTACGGTGCCGACGAAGAGCTGCACGCGCTCCTTGTCCCCTTCCTTGACCTTGCTGCGAACCTCGACCGTGTCGCCAATGCCGAAGTCCCAGGTCCGGTCCTTCATCTGGGCCTTCTCAAGCTGCTGAATGATGGGGTTAGTCATGCGATCCTCCTAACAAGCACATGGACGAACCAGGTGCGCACGGCGCACTGAACGGACAGGCACGGACGGCGAACAAACAACGAATAACTATGGCGTCTCCCGCGGCGGGAGGACGCCTTGCTTCATCAACAAATCCGGGCGGCGCTGCGCCGTCCGCAGCCGCGCCTGCTCCTCGCGCCAGGCGGCGACCTTCCCGTGGTCGCCCGAACGCAGCAGCTCCGGCGCTTCCATCCCGCGAAAGACCGGCGGGCGCGTGTACTGCGGCCAGCCCAGCAATCCCTGGCTGAAGCAATCCCGCCGGGAGGACTCCTCGTCCCCCAGCACGCCCGGGAGCAGCCGCGTCACGGCGTCCACAATGCACATGGCCGGCAGTTCGCCTCCCGTCAGGACAAAGTCCCCGACGGAAATCTCATCCGCGCCCAGGCCGACGGGGATGCGCTCGTCGTATCCCTCGTAATGGCCGCAGACGATCAGCAGGCGGTCCATCGCGGCCAGTTCCTCGGCCACCTTCTGCGTCAGCAGGCGGCCTTGCGGCGAGGTCAATATCCGCCGCGCCGGGCCCGCCTCGCGCTCGATGCTCTCCACGGCGTCGAACACCGGCCCGCACATCAGCACCATGCCGGGCCCGCCGCCGTAAGGGCGGTCATCCACGTTGCGCCGCGTCCCTTCTCCGAACGTGCGCAGGTCGTGCAGGTGGAATTCCACCTGCCCCTTCTCCTGCGCGATGCGCAGCATGCTCTCGCGCAGCACCGGCTCGAACATACCCGGAAACAGCGTGAGGATGTCAATGCGCATGGCCATCGCCTTGGGAAAAAGGTCCGAGCCGGCGGCTACTTCTTGATGCCGGCCTTCTTGATCAGGTTGGCCACCGTATCCGACGGCTGCGCGCCGACGCTCAGCCAATACTGAACGCGCTCGCGCTCCATGACCACCTGCTTTTCGGCGGGGGCCAGGGGGTCGTAGTAGCCGAGGATCTCGATGGACTTCCCGTCGCGCTTTCCCTGCGCGTCGGCCGCGACCACCCGGTAGAACGGGCGGTTCTTGCGACCCATTTTCTTCAGCCGAAGTTTGACCACGTGTTCTCCTGCCTTTGCTGTTGAACCTTCGCCATCCGTTCGCGGACGGCGCGATGCCCCGGACTACCTGGGGCGTTTCCCGGGGCGCATGCCGGCCGCCCGAGCGGCGCCGCCCGGCATCTTCGTCATCAGGCCGCCGAGCGCCTTGCCTTTGCCGCCGCTCTCGCTGAACATCTTCATCATCTTCTTCATCTGGCGGAACTGCTTCAGAAGCTGGTTGACCTCCTGCGCCGTCGTCCCGCTTCCCGCCGCGATCCGCTGCCGCCGCGACGTGTCAATGACATCCGGATCCAGCCGCTCGCGCGGCGTCATCGAACGCACGATCGCCTCGACGCGCGGTATCTCGTTCTGCGCGCTCGAAAAATCCATCCCGCCCATGCCGGGCAGCAGGCCGAGCACATCCTTCAGCGATCCCAGTTTCTTGACCTGCTGAAGCTGCTCCAGAAAATCCTCCAGCGTCAGCGTGCGCTTGCGGATTTTCTCTTCGAGATCGCGCGCCTTCTCCACGTCCGCCTGGGCCTGGACCTTCTCGACGAAGCTGACCACGTCGCCCATGCCCAGGATGCGCGAGGCCATCCGGTCCGGATGGAACTCCTCCAGCGCCTCCAGCTTCTCGCCGACGCCGATGAACTTGACCGGCTTGCCGGTCACCGCCTTGATGCTCAACGCCGCGCCGCCGCGCGCGTCGCCGTCCAGCTTCGTCAGGATCACACCGTCAATTTCGAGTTGCTGGTTGAACTCGTTCGCGCTGTTGACGGCGTCCTGCCCGGTCATCGCGTCGCAGACCAGGAAGATGTGCTGCGGCTTGGCCCGTTCCTTGACCTCCCGCAACTCCTCCATCAGCGCCTGGTCGATGTGCAGGCGTCCGGCGGTGTCCAGCACGACCATATCGCAATTGCGGTCGCGCGCCACCTGAACGGCGCGTTCGCAGATGCGGGGCGGTCGGCCGCCCTCCTCCGCGTACACGGGCACATTCAACTGCTGGCCCAGCACCTTCAACTGCTCGACCGCCGCGGGGCGCTGCATGTCCGCCGCCACCAGCAGGGGGGAATGACCCTTGTGCATCAGGTACATCGCCAGCTTCGCCGCCGTCGTCGTCTTGCCGGAGCCTTGCAGCCCCGCCAGCATGATCACCACCGGGCCGTGCTCGGAGTGGCGGATCGTGTGGTCCACCGGCCCCATCAGATTGACCAGCTCGTCATGGACGATCTTGACGATCTGCTGGCCGGGGGCGACGCTGCGCAGCACCTCCTGGCCCTTCGCGCGCTCGACGCAGGCGTTGGTGAAATCCTTCACCACCTTGTAGCTCACGTCGGCTTCCAGCAGGGCCATGCGGATTTCCCGCATCGCGTCCCGCGTGTTGTCCTCCGTGATCTCGCTGGTCCCCCGCAGCTTGCGGAGGATGCCATCGAGGTTTTTCGTCAGCGCGTCGAACATATTCTCTCCCTGCCGCCGAAAAGGCAGCCAGGCCGAAGCACCTTATTATAGTGTCCGGCGGGAGATTATCAAGTCATGTCGGGACTTGCGACAGTCTAACACATGTCCGGCGCGGGGGAAACGGCTTTCACCACGGAGGGCACGGAGGGCCGCGGAGGACGGCAGATCGAGGGCAATGGCGACAGCGGGATGGCCGCACTCGTTGTTGCCGTTGTCCTTGCCGTCGTTGCAGTCCTTTCCGTCCTTGCTTTTGCGCCGTTGGAGCGTCAGAATTGCCCGTAGCGGGTTCACCCTCCATGAGTGAAAAGGGGGCGCATGGCCAACAAGCAGCTGCTGAATTGGAGAAGGCTTATCCTCATCATCCTGATCACGCTGGGCGTCTGCCTGCTGGCGGGGCTGTTCACCGTCTGGTACCTCATTGGCATGCCCGGCCGCAGTTGGCGCGGCGCGCTGCCGGAAATGACGGCGGCGCAGAAGGGGATTGAGGAGGGGCTGCGTCGCGACGTGCAAACGCTGGCCGGCGAAATCGGCGACCGGAACCTCTGGCACATGTCCGAATTGGACCGTGCGGCGGAATTCATCGCGGAGCAATTCCACGAAACCGGCTATACCGTTACGCGCGAGGGATTCACCGCCGACAAGAAGGATTTTCAGAACCTCATCGCCGAAAAGCGCGGCTCCGTCCATTCCGAAGAGATCGTCATCGTCGGAGCGCACTACGACACCTGCGCGGGCACTCCCGGCGCGAACGACAACACCTCAGGCGTTGCGGCCATGCTGGCCATCGCCCGCGACATGGCCGGGCGCTCGACGGAACGGACGGTGCGGTTCGTCGCCTTCGTCAACGAGGAGCCGCCGTACTTCCAGACCGAGGAAATGGGCAGCCGCGTCCACGCCCGTAACTGCCGTCAGCGCGGCGACAAGATCGTGGCGATGCTCTCTCTGGAGACCATCGGCTGCTACAAGGACGCGCCCGGCAGTCAGAAGCTTCCCTATCCCTTCGGCGCGCTCTATCCCTCGACCGGCAATTACATTGCGTTCGTCGGAAACACGGGTTCGCGCTCGCTCGTCCGCCGATGCGTCAAGACGTTCCGCCGCGCCGAGCGGTTCCCATCCGAAGGGGGCGCGCTGCCGGAGTTCCTCCCGGCCTCCGGTCTTTCCGACCAGTGGTCCTTCTGGCAGGAGGGGTACCCCGGCCTGATGGTCACCGATACCGCTTTCTTCCGCTACGACTATTACCACACCGTACAAGACACGCCGGAGAAACTCCAGTACGACCGCTTGGCGCGCGTCGTCGAGGGACTCAGCGCGGTGGTGAGGGAACTGGCGGGCGCGCGGTAGGGGCGCTATTGTGGACTGCGGATTGCGGATTGTGGACGAAGTAGTTGCGAATGACGAATCATGAATTCCGAATTGCAGCAATACGATATCCTCTTTCTTGGCGCATCAGTGTTCATCCGTGTCCATCAGTGGTTCCCCCTGCTGTTGCCGTCGTCGTTACCCCCATTCCGCCGTTCTCCGTGTCTCTGTGCCTCCGTGGTGATCCCGGCCCCGCCACGTTGAAAATATCCCATGCGGGGCGTAGAATCGGCAGTGGCATTGAGACAATGCGTATGCGGGCTGTTCCCTGGAGACACGATGAGCCTTCTGACGGTGGCCTTAACCTGCGCGGTGCTGTTTGCGGCCGCGTACTATTTCTATGGCCGGCTGCTCTCGCGGCTGTTCCGGCTCAACCGCGACGCGCAGACCCCCGCCGTCGCGCTGCGCGACGACGTGGATTATGTCCCCATCGAGCCGAAATTCCTGCTCGGCCAGCACTTCTCCGCCATCGCCGCCGCCGGGCCGATCGTCGGGCCGATTCTGGCGGGCTTGATGTTCGGCTGGCTCCCGGCGCTGATCTGGATCGTCGTCGGCTCCATCTTCATCGGCGGCGTGCACGACTTTGCGGCGCTCGTGGCCTCCATCCGGCACAAGGCCGGCTCCATTGCGCAGATCATCCGCGAGCAGATGACGCGCACCTCTTACCTGCTCTTCATGATCTTCGTCTGGATCGCGCTGGTGTATGTGGTGGTCGCCTTCACCGACATCGTCGCCAACTCATTTGTCGGGAAGCAGACGCTGGAGAACGGCGTCGTCGTCACCGGCGGCGGGATCGCCGCCAGCTCCATGATTTACCTGGCGCTGCCCGTCCTCATGGGGCTGGTGCTGCGCTTCACCAAGATGTCGCTGGGCGCGGCCACGCTGATCTTCCTTCCGCTGGTGGGGGCGGCCATCTGGGTGGGGCAGTACATCCCGCTGGACGTGGCGAAGCTGGTCGGGCTGAACCCCGACAACGCCGTACGCCTGTGGGACCTCCTCCTGCTGGCGTACTGCTTTGTCGCGTCGCTGGCGCCGATGTGGATTCTGCTCCAGCCGCGCGGGCACCTGGGGGGCTACTTCCTCTACTGCGCGCTGGGGGCGGGGTTCCTGGGGGTGCTCTTCGGCGGGCACAGCGTCGAGTATCCGGCCTTCACCGGCTGGAGCACGGCGGGCGGGGATATGCTCTTCCCGATGCTGTTCATCACCATCGCCTGCGGCGCCTGCTCCGGCTTCCATGCCCTGATTGCCAGCGGGACGACCTCCAAGCAGTTGAAGTATGAGACCGACGCGCGCCCGGTGGGATACGGCACCATGCTGCTGGAGGGGATGGTGGCGGTGATCTCCCTCTGCTGCCTGATGATGCTCCCGCGCAACAGCGGCATCACCAACCCCAACTACATCTACGCCTCCGGAATCGGCAGCTTCCTCCAGATCATCCATGTCCCCGTTGCGTTCGGCATCTCCTTCGGGCTGCTGGCGTTCACCACCTTCGTCTATGACACGCTGGACGTCTGCACCCGGCTGGGGCGGTACATTCTTCAGGAACTGACCGGCTGGCAGGGGAAGGCGGGCCGGTGGGTCGCCACCGCGGTCACCGTCACCGTGCCGCTCTTCTTTGTCATTCAGAAAGTCACCGATGCCGCGGGCAGGCCGATCCCTGCCTGGAAGCTCTTCTGGCCGCTTTTCGGCGCGAGCAACCAGCTCCTGGCGGCGCTGACGCTGCTGGGGATCACCGTCTGGCTCTACCGCACCCGCCGAGCCTGGTGGGTCTGGCCGGTGGTAGGCGCGCCGGGGGCGTTCATGTATGTCATGAGCATGTGGGCGCTGATCGGGTTCATCAAGCGGGGATTCATCAAGCCGCTGGCCGAACTGCGGCAGGCTCCGGGGGACATCGTCAGCTGGGTGGCGCTGCTGCTGGCCGGCCTGTCGCTGATGCTGCTGGTGGAGGCCGCGCGCGTCTTCATCAAAGTGCGCAGAACGCCGCCGGGCCTGCCTGCGGAGGCGGAGGCCGCGCTTTGAGCGGTGCTTGCGCGGAGGAACGTGGTTGAACAAAGTCACAACAGGAATCACAATCTCGCCGACGGTGCGGTTTCTCCGTACGGAGGCGCCGATCCTGGCGCTGTTGCTCCTGCTGGCGATCTTCTCCTTCAGCACCTTCGACAACTACGTTGCCAGCGACGACTTGAATTGGGTCACCCGCGCCATCAGCGACTCCACCCGTCCCTGGCGCGTTTTCAGCGCGAACGCCCCGCTGTTCGGCAACTATTACCGGCCGATGCCGCAGTTGGCCTGGCTGGTCAACTACTATTTCTGGGGCTTCAACTTCAATGGCCACCAGGCCATGTTCATACTCCTGTGGCTGGCGGCGATCTGGCTGGTGTATCAGGTCGGGTGGAGAATCGGCGGGCGGACCGCAGGGTTCATCGCTGCCGCGCTGGTCGGCTTCAACGACATCTATCTGATGATTTCCAGTTGGAAGTCCTGGTACACCACCCTCATTGAACTGGCGGCGGTGCTGGCATGGGCGCTCTTTTACCTGGACTGGCTCAAGAGCCGGACTCGCGGCAAGTTGATCGGCTGGGTGGTCTGTGCGCTCGTGGCCGTCCTCTCTCGCGAACTAGCCCCGCTGGTGATCTCGGCGGCGATACTCTTCACCCTTATTCTGCCGGCCCTGCTCGACAGGAAGGAATGGACGTGGAAGGGGAAAATCGCGCTTGCAGCCGCGTGGCTCCTTCTGACCGGGGCCGTGCTGGCGGCGCTGCCATCTTACAGGGAAAGCCTTGCGGCGTTGCTGCATGGCGGGGCTGGGGGAACTGGCGGCCCCTCATGGGGAAACATCGGCGAGCGCTTCAGGACCCATTCCGGAAGCATCCTGTTCAACGGCATCTCCCGTTATCTGCTCTACCTTGCCGCGCTGCTGCCGGCATGGAACTGTCTGCGCCGGTGGACCGGTCGCGCCGGCTCCGGGCGGGACCGCGTGGCGCTGCTCGGCGCGCTGGTCATCGGCTCGGTCTTGCTGGCCCTCCCCGCCAACGCGGAAGTCCTCGGTCCCCGGGCGTGGGAGGCCGTCCGCTCCTTCATCCTGCCGCTGACGCATGGCCTGCTGTTGGCGTTCGTGCTCTTCTCTGCCTTCAGCGGCGACCGCGAGGACCGCACGCTCGGCGCATGGTTCCTCGCCGCCTTCCTGCCGGTCCTTTTCCTTGAGCATAGCTCCAACGCATATCACATGATGGCCTTCGTTGCGTTGGCGCTCTTCACCGGCAAGCAGATCGCGGCGCTCCTTCGGGAGTGCTGGAGCGGCCTCCGGTCCCGCCTGCCGCAGGAACAGCGCAAGGAGAGTTGGTACGCACTCAGCGCGATTCTCCTCCTCATTCTCATTGGGCAGGGGGCCATGCTGGTTCGCGACGTTGGGATGGCGCGCGAAAAGATCCGCTCGGACGTTGAGATGGGGCGTAAGATGCGCGCGACGGTGGACCAGACCGTTGCCATCGTCGCGTTCAACGTCCGGCAAAGAAAAGCCCTAGTCGCTAACGACCCGTACTCACTGCTGGCCGGGCAGATTCTCTACGCCGACTATGGTTTCGAGGTTGCCCCACTGGAAAGGGCGGGGAGTCAGATGGTGGGCTTGCGGCTCTTCGACGTTCCCCTCCGTGTGTACAGTCATGCCATCGCCTATGACGACGCGCTATTCCAACGTTACAACCATCCTCTCCTGCGGTCCGACGCCAGTTTTGAGGAGCTCCCGGTAGGGGGGGCGGTCGTTGAGGAGGGCCGGACGGGTCGGCATGCCATGGCGGCTATCGCTCAGGGAGCGGAGGCTGTGAATGCGAAACTGCCTTCCAGCGAGTTCTCCCTCCCGCCCGGAGCGTACGTCTTCGGAGGCTTCGTCAAAGTGGAAGCGGAGGCAACCAGATCCGTCACCCTGGCCCTGGTCGAGCAGGGGGGCGATCCCAAGGATGCCCTCTTGCGGCGCACGCCACAGGCCGCTCAATCCACGCCGCAGTGGGAATTGCTCTGGGAAGATGCCGGCACGCCGCGGGAGGGGACGTTTGTCTTCCGCATCCTCGACGTGGAAGGGATCAGGAAAGGTCGCGTGCTGGTGGACGACATATTCCTCTGCCCCGTGGGAGCGCTGATCGCCGAACTGCAGCGGGAGACGGCGCCAACGCCGGAAGCGGCGATACCGGAAGCGCCAAGCAATTGAATGACGAATGACGAAGCGCGAATGACGGAAGAATGCGGAAAGCGCCGCGCGGTACGCGGTCATCCTGAGGAGCGGCGCCGCAGGCGGGCGACGAAGGATCTTCGACCGGAAACCAGGTTCACAGGTTTGGCGTGGCCGAGATGACGCCTGCCCCGCGTCGAACAACGAATGGGTTGTGAGGCGACTTCCTGGTCATTCGGGCTTCGTCATTCCCAGCGCTAGTCCTGGTCCGATGGCGTCGGGAACTGGATGGACATTTCTTCCTTGGGCGACACCAACCTGCCGGTAATCGGCTCCTTGTAGTTCGCGCGCCGGGCGGTGATATCGAGCGGGATATAGGGGAGCTCGGCGCTGTTCACGATGCGCGTATAAGGCAGGCTTCCGGTGATGGGCTCCTTGTAGTACGGCATCCGCGCCGTCATCGGCTCGAAATACTTCGCCCGCCGAGCGGTGATCTCGACAGGGGTATAAGGAAGCGTGTCCGTAATCGGCTCCCTGGTCGCCGGGAGCCGCGCGGTGATCGGCGGCGCGTAGTTCGGCAGACGCTCGCTGAGCTTGTCGCCGGGCAGCAACTGCGCCTCGGCGCGCGGGGCAGCCGCCGCCAGCAGCGCCAGCCCGGCCAACGTGAATAGAATCTTCCTCATGCGAGCCTCATTTCTCAACACCCCATCCAGATTGTATAACCCCTGGCCGCCTTCGTCAACAGGGAGAACGAAAGAATGCAGAATGCAGAGGTAGCGGCGTCTTACGCGGAGATGCGGAGGGCGCGGAGAAGGTCAAGACACAGATTGATGATCGCTGTCTCCCTTTCGCGCCCTCTGCGCGTTTCGTAGTTCTTGCCGTTGTTCTCTCATCCCTCAGTTCTCAGTTTTCAGTCCTAAGTTCTCGTTGTTCTCCGTGGCTCCGTGCCTCCGTGGTGAGCCTGCTCCTTCCCACGCTTGTAACACCGCTTCCATCCGGCTAGAATCACTCTGCCAACGTCTGCATGGCTGCGTGACTCGCATGGGCCCCTGACGGAAGAGACCGCTTGGCCGAAGAGAAACTGCTCTCCTCTTATCGCAAGATGCTGCTCATACGCCTCCTGGAGGAGCGGATCAGCGCGCTGTACTCCGAGGGGGCGCTTGCCGGCACCTGCCATCTCTGCATCGGCCAGGAGGCGGTGGCCGTGGGCGTGGCCGAGGCGCTGGAACTGGGGGACCAGGTGGTGAGTTGCCACCGCGGGCACGGTCACCTTCTGGCGATGGGTGGGGAACCGGCGCGCCTGCTGGGGGAGTTGATGGGCCGCCAGATCGGCTACTGCCGCGGGCGCGGCGGCTCCCAGCACCTCAGCGCGCCGGGCATCGGCCTGCTGGGGACCAACGGCATCACCGGCGGCGGCATCCCAATCGCCACCGGCGCGGCACTGTCCGCGCGACTGCTGCGCACCGGCGCGGCGGTCGTCTGCTTCTTCGGGGACGGCGCCACCAACCAGGGGACTTTCCACGAGTCGCTCAACATGGCCGCCCTCTGGAGCCTGCCGGTGCTGTACATCTGCGAGAACAACCGCTACGCCATGTCCGAGCCGGTCTGCCGCACCGTCGCCGGCGGAGAGATCCTCGCGCGCCCGTGCGCCTACGGCATCGCAGCCGAGTGCGTGGACGGCATGGATGTCGAAGCGGTCGAGCAGGCCGCCAAGCGCGCCCTGGCCATCCTCCGCGCGGGCAAGGGACCCGCGTTCATCGAGGCGGCGACCTACCGCTTCTGCGGCCACTCCAAGAGCGACAAGCTGGTCTACCGCACGCGCGAGGAGGAGGCGCAGTGGCGTGAGCGCGACCCGCTGACCGTCACGCGCCTCCGGCTGGAGAAGGCGGGCTGGAAGGAGACGCTCCCGTGGATCGAGGAGGAGGTCCGCCGGCAGATCGCCGAAGCCGAGGAGGCTTGCCGCCGCTCCCCGCCGACCCCGCCGGAGACTGCCTTGCAGGGGGTGTATGCCGATGGCTGAAATGTACTTCAGCGACGCCATTCGCGCCGCCCTGGACGAGGCGCTGACGCGCGACGCGTCGGTGGTCCTGATGGGGGAGGACATCGGCCCGTACGGTGGCGCGTTCGGGATCACCCGCGGCCTGCATGAGAAGTACGGACCTGAGCGGATCATTGAGACGCCGATCTCCGAAAACGGCTTTGTCGGCGTGGCCGTCGGCGCTGCGATGACCGGCCTGCGTCCGGTGGTCGAAATCATGTTCATGGACTTCATCCTCCTGGCCGCCGACCAGATCATCAACCACGCCGCAAAGCTGCATTACGTTTACGATGGGCAGGTGAAGGTGCCGCTGGTGATTCGCGCTCCCGCCGGGGCCGGACGTGGCTACGGGGCCAGCCATTCGCAAAACCTGGAGAACCTGTTCCTGAGCGTTGCGGGGCTGAAGATCGTCGTTCCCTCCACTCCCGCTGATGCCAAAGGGCTGCTCGCGGCCGCCATCCGCGATCCGAACCCTGTGCTTTTCGTCGAGCCCAAGGCGCTCTACGGAGTGCGCGGCGAGGTTCCCGAAAAGGACTACACTGTCCCGCTGGGCGTGGCGCGGATTGCGCGCGAGGGGAAGGATCTCTCCATCATCACATACGGCGCCGGCGTGCCGCTCGCGCTGGCCGCCGCGCGCGAGCTGAGCGAAGGAGGACTGGAGGCCGAGGTGCTCGACCTGCGCACGCTCAAGCCGATGGACTTGGCCGCCATCGAGGCGACCGCGAAAAAGACGGGCCGCTGTATCGTCCTGGAGGAGGGGCCGCTGACCGGCGGCATCGGGGCCGAAGTCTCCGCGCGGATCAGCGAACGCTGTTTCCGCGCGCTCAAAGCGGGCGTCCAACGCGTTGCCGCGCAGGACACGCCCATCCCATCCGCCACTCCGCTGGAGCGCGCCGTCCTCCCCTCCGTCGCCGCGGTGCTCGCCGCTGCGGACAGACTCTTCGAGTAACCCCGGAGACCCTCCGATGCGCAGCGGCTCGTCAGAGGACCTCGCCACCTTTCTGGGCGTTCTGGCGATCCTCTTCTGGGGCGCGCTCTTTGCCGTCTCCGGCAGTCTCGCGACGGAAATCGGGGCGCTCACCGCTTCGGCGCTGGCGTACCTGATTGGCGGAGCGCTCGGCCTGGCGCCGCTGCTGTGGTCGCGCTCTCAGCGCCGCAATCTGCTTGGGATGCGACCGGCATACGTTCTCATTTGCGGAGGGTTGTTCGTTGCGTACAATGCCTTCCTCTTCCAGTCAATCGGTTTGGCCACAGACAGCCAACAGGTGCTCGAGATCAGCGTATTGAACTATCTCTGGCCGACCTTCACGCTGCTGTTTTCCATCCCGGTCCTGAAGGCGCGCGCGAAGCCGATGCTGGCGGTGGGCTTGTGCGCTGCCTTTGCGGGGGCGCTTCTGGCGCTCGGGAAGGGAAAGAACTTCCAGTGGGAGCAGTTTCAGCACAACCTGGAGACGAACTGGGCCCCGTATCTGCTGGCGCTGGGTGCGGCGGTCGCCTGGGGGCTCTATAGCGCACTGACGCGTCGACTGGCGCGCAATTCGAAAGGGAATGCCGTGCCGCTGTTCATTCTGGCCAGCGGCCTCGTGCTGCTGTGGATGAGCGCTGGCCGCGTCGAGACCCATCACTGGTCGGCGCGCGCCCTGGGCGAATTGGCGTTCCTGGCGATCTTCCCGACACTGCTGGCGTTCCTTTTCTGGGACATCTCGATGCGCCGGGGGCGGGTCGTCCTGGTCGTGGCGCTCTCCTACTTCACTCCCGTCCTGTCGCTTCTGGTCTCCTCCTTCTACCTCAAGACCTCCGCCGGGCCTTCGCTATGGCTGGGTTCCCTCCTCGTCACGGTGGGGGCGGTCATCTGCAACTACTCGCTTAAGGAGCCTGCGTCGCCTGCATCGTAAGCGCGCTGGGACAGCGCGCTCCACCAGAGCGCCCCTGCCTTCGCAGAAAAAAAAGCGCGCCGAGCCTTCCGCGGCCCGGCGCGCCTACTGACGACCTCCGGCCGAAGATCGCATACGAACGGCAGGACTACGTCGCGAATTCAATCGCGTCCACGGTGATCGTGTGCTCGGCCGGCAAACGTGGGGTCTGGTCGGGGGTTCTTCGCGCCGTTGCGTGTCGCTCAGGACGACTGTGTGCGGCGGTCCTCAGCGTTATGCTGAATCCCGCCCTGAGCGCAGTCGAAGGGGCGGGACGCAGCATCTCCGACTGCGAAGCGCCTTGGGCACAGAGGACAATGACTGGAGAGAGACCCGTTATGAGGTCGGTTCTTATATGACCTTGAGTTCCTTGCCGACGGCTTGCAGGCGCTCCAATGCGAAATCGAGATCCTTCCGGCTGAACGCGGCGGACATCTGGATTCGAATCCGCGCCGCCCCCTTGGGCACGACGGGGTACGAGAAGCCGACGACGTAGACTTCCTTCCGCAGCAGCCGCTCGGCCATCTCCGACGCCAGCGACGCCTCTCCGAGCATAACGGGGACAATCGGATGCACCCCCGTCGGAATCTTGTATCCGATCTGCCGCATGGAGTTGCGGAAATGCTCCGTGTTCTCCCGGAGTCGTTCGAGCAGTTCCGTGGAAGCGCTGACCAGTTCCAGCGCCTTGATTGAGGCCGCCGCGACGGCGGGGGGAAGCGTGTTGGAGAAAAGGTAGGGACGGGAGCGCTGCCGCAGCAACTCCACGATTTCTTTGCGCCCGCTCGTGTAGCCGCCGGAAGCGCCGCCGAGCGCCTTGCCGAACGTGCCGGTGAGGATATCCACCCGGCCCATGACGCCGTTGTGCTCGTGGCTGCCGCGTCCAGTCTTGCCGAGCACGCCTACGGCATGCGAATCGTCCACCATCACCAGCGCGTCATATTTCTCCGCCAAGTCGCAGATCGCCTTCAGATTGGCAACCGTGCCGTCCATCGAAAAGACGCCGTCGGTCGCGATGAGGCGAACCCGCGCCGAGGCAGCCTCCTTCAGCCTCGCCTCCAAGTCCGCCATATCGTTCGTCGCGTAGCGGAAACGCTGCGCCTTGCTGAGGCGCACGCCGTCAATGATGCTGGCGTGGTTGAGCTGGTCGGAGATCACGGCGTCCTCCTCCCCCAGCAGCGTCTCGAACAGCCCGCCGTTGGCGTCGAAACAGGAGGAATAGAGGATCGTGTCCTCGGCGCCGAGGTACTCCGTCACGCGCCGCTCCAGCGTCTTGTGAAGCGCCTGGGTGCCGCAGATGAAACGGACGGATGAGAGGCCGTAACCCCACATCTCCATCCCTTCGGTCGCGGCCTCGACCAGCGCCGGGTGGCCCGCCAGCCCAAGGTAGTTGTTGGCGCAGAGGTTCAGCACCTTGCGCCCGTCCTGCAGCGTAATCCACGCCCCCTGCGTGCTCGCCAGCACCCGCTCGGACTTGTACAGACCGGCTTGGCGGATATCCTGCAAGGTTCCTTCAATTGCCAGTTTCATCGCTTCGCTAAACACGGTTGCTCTCCTTGCCAGAAGTCGCGCTGCCGTGCAATCGGGAATCACCGGTTCATTAGTCGGCTGCCAGCGATCGGGAATACACGCCGTACGGATTTAGAAGTTCGAGCTTCCGATGATAGAGTCTTACCAACCAAGCTTTCGTTGGTGTTTTCTTGCCGAGACGCTTGAATACGTCCGTTTGCACTTGCCCATCAACCGGTTTGTCAGAAAGCCAATATTGCATCCCATCGGCGAAAGACAACAACCACTTTTCGGCTTGGGCACGCTCGGGGTACGTGGCTTCACACTGCAGAAAGTCGGGGATGGTATCAGCGTTCTCCAGAGGATGACTGGGCAGAGAGACTGCTCTTCGTTCCTTCCCTATTGACCACAGGGCGCGTTCCAGGAAACGGAAAGCCTTTGGCGCGCAGAGCCATGAGTCACGAATGATGCTGCGAAACCAGGGCCAATCCGGGCAGATTTCAGCCAGCCGGCCCTCCATTTTCTTGACCCGCGCTGTCTCAAGTTCCGCGAAATAAGGGTCGGCGAACGGTGGATTTCCGTAGTAGTGGCGGTCTTGACGATAGATATCGCCGAGGTACTGGTCTTGGCAATAGCGGCTTCTTACATCGTCCTCCCACACGAGCGATTTGACCCACCATCGCTGCCGGTGTAATAGGCGCTCGACAAGAAGATCTTTCAGTTCTGTGTGCGCGCCAAGGACCTGCCAGATACCTAGGCATACCGCAGGCCAGTCTACCCTTTCACATCCACGCGCTTTGAGTTCTCCAGCCGCCTGCTCGGGTGTGGCATGGGCCAACCACGCATCGAGGCAGAAGATATAATCCAACATGCGTTTTTTCCTCGCGTCGTTGGCCGTGTAACAGCCATGCACGAACCTCGGCTGGCTCTGCGTTCCGATAGCGTCGATCACTTCCGTGTATGGTTGAGGAAAAGCGTAGTGCGGGCAGCCGGGCAGGAACTTGATGAATCGTTCCGCAATCTCCCCGGCCCACGGAGGAACACAGGGCAGGGCGTATTCCATTTCGACGATCTGCTGAAGTTCGCGGTCACCGGACAGTCTCTTGCAGGCGTCCCATCCTTCACAGTATGGAGTGTAGTCCCAACACCGGCTGGAAACGGTTCGCTCGTAGGTCTCTTTAGACCATTCAAAGAGGTGTTTCATGCCGGTCTTCTCCTCGTGAGCCCGTCTTGTGCGGCAAAAGTCGGGACACAATATTACTTTTCGCCCTGTCCCGACTCTTCGCCGTTCTCCGCGTTCTCTGTGTCTCTGCGGTGGATCCCCCCTGTCAACGCCAATCCAGAATCACCTTCCCGGAATTGTGCGAGCGCATCACGGCGAACGCCTCCTCGTACCGTTCGATGGGGAAGCGGTGTGTGATCAGCGGCTCGATGTCCAACCCGCTCTGGAGCATGGAGGTCATCTTGTACCACGTCTCGAACATCTCGCGCCCGTAGATTCCCTTGATATGCAGCGAACTGAAAATCACCGTGTCCCAGTCAATCGGCGTCCCGTTGGGCAAGATCCCCAGCAGGGCGATCCGCCCGCCGTGGCACATCGCCGCCAGCATGTCACGGAAGGCCTCCGGGCTGCCGGACATCTCCAGGCCGACGTCGAACCCCTCCTTCATCCCAAGCTCCGCCTGGACCTGCGCCAGCGTCTTCTTGCGCGGATCCACCGCGAGAGTCACCCCCATCTTGCGCGCCAGCTCCAGGCGGTACGGGTTCACATCCGTCACCACCACGTAGCGCGCCCCGACGTGTTTAGCGATGGCGGCAGCCATCAGGCCGATCGGCCCGGCTCCGGTCACCAGTACGTCCTCGCCCACCAGGTCGAAGGAGAGCGCCGTGTGCGTGGCGTTCCCAAGCGGATCGAAGCAGGCGAGAATCTCCATCGGGATATCTTTATGCGCGTACCAGACGTTGCTGACGGGGATGCACAGGTATTCGGCGAAGGCCCCCTGCCGGTTGACCCCCACCCCGCTGGTGCGCGGGCAGAGGTGGCGGCGTCCGGCCAGGCAGTTGCGGCAGAGGCCGCAGACGAGGTGCCCTTCGCCGCTGACGACGTCCCCCTTCTTGAAGTCATGGACGTTGCTCCCCACGGCTTCCACCGTTCCGGCGAACTCATGCCCGACGACCAGCGGCGTCTTGATGTTCTTCTGCGCCCAGTCATCCCAGTTGTAGATATGCACATCCGTGCCGCAAATCGCCGTCTTGTGTATCTTGATGAGGACGTCGTTGATCCCCGGCTCCGGAATGGGGACCTCTTCCATCCAGATGCCTTGTTCCGGGCGGGACTTCACCAGCGCGCGCATCTTTAGCATGTTAGGCTGCTCCATGGTGTAAGAGAACGACGGGGCTCACGCAAAGCCGCAAAGACGCCAAGAACAGCAAACGTAACTATGGCCATGATCTATGCATTCGCCGTGCTTTGCGCCTTTGCGTCTTTGCGTGATCATTTCTTCAGTATCCGCACCCGTCGCCCTTCGATCTTCAACCGCCCCTCCGCGAAGAGCTGCACCGCCTCCGGATACGCCTCGCACTCCGCCTCGAACACCCGCGCGGCGAGGGTGTCAGGGGTGTCGTCGTCGAGCACCGGTACGGGGTGCTGGCTGATGATCGGGCCATGGTCGTACTCGTTGTCGGCGAAATGCACCGTGCAGCCGCTGATCTTGCAGCCATGAGCGATCACCTGCTCATGGACGAAATGGCCGTAGTATCCCTTGCCGCAGAAGGCCGGGATCAGCGCCGGGTGAATGTTCATCACCTTGCCGATGTACCGCTCCGGGATTCGGAAGAAGCACATGAACCCCGCCAGCGCGATCAGCTCCACCGGGTATTCCGCCAGGGCGGTCTCGATGCCGTGGCTCATCTTGATGAAATTGCCGTAGTGGCGGGGATTGACCACGACGGTGGGAATGCCCGCCGCCTGCGCGCGCGTCAGGCCGTAGGCATCCTCGCGGCTCGACACGACGACGCTCACCTTCGCGTCCAGCCGGCCGGCGGCGATCCGGTCCAGCATGTTCTGAAGGCTCCGTCCGCTCCCGGAGAGCATCACGGCCAACTGCAATGGTTTTCGCATGTTCAGGCTCCCTTACCGGACAAGCGGAGTCTAGCAAAGCCCCCACCAAACCTCAACCGACGCGCTGCCAGAACGGACATGCAGTTTCACCACGGAGACACGGAGGCACGGAGAACGGCGGGAGAGAATGCAGGGTGCAGAACGCAGAACGCAGAACGTGGTGGAGCGCGCTGTCCCAGCGCGCTTGTTGTTGCCGTCGTCCTTGTCGTTGTCCTTGCTGTCCTTGCAGTCCCTTTTGTCCTGGTTCGTGACTCCCTGGTGAAAACGCCTGGCCGTTGCGAAAACCGCGCCCCCTGTTGACGTTCCCCGCCCCCGCCGATACGATAGCGAATGAGTCCAACGCACACAGACCCAGGAGGAGCATCCATGGCGCGCGCGAAGCCTGTTGTCGCGGTGGTGATGGGAAGCGACTCGGACTGGCCGATAATGAAAGAGACGGTGCTGCTGCTGAAGAAACTGCGAATCCCGTTCGCCGTGCGGGTCCTCTCCGCTCATCGCACGCCGAAGGAAGCAGGCGCCTTCGCGCGCGGCGCAGAGCGGCGCGGAATCAAGGTGATTATCGCCGCCGCCGGCGGCGCGGCACACCTGGCCGGCGTGATGGCTTCCTGGACCGCGCTGCCGGTGATCGGCGTCCCGATGGAGGGATGGGCGCTCAACGGCCTCGACGCGCTCCTCTCCACCATGCAGATGCCCGGCGGCGTCCCCGTGGCCACCGTCGCCATTGGCAAGGCGGGCGCGCGCAATGCCGCCATCCTGGCCGGCGAGATCCTGGCGTTGAGTGACAAGAAGCTTGCTGGCCGCGTTACCGCCCTCCGCGCTGAAGCGCGGGCCAATGTGACCGCGGCCGATAAGAAGGTCTCCAGGGAAGGGCGCAGCCTGTGAGTACGCTGCTGATTCGCCAGGGGCGCGTGCTGGACCCTTCGACCGGCGAGGACCGGGTGCGCGACCTATGGACGCTCGACGGGCGTATCGCCCCGGCCGGCTTCGCCGTCCCCGTTGCCGATCAAACGATCGAGGCCGGGGGGCTGCTGGTGATGCCCGGCCTCGTGGACGTGCATGTCCATTTGCGCGAGCCGGGGAACGAGCAGGCCGAAACGATTGAGAGCGGTTGCGCGGCCGCGCTGGCCGGCGGGTTCACCTCCATCGTCTGCATGCCCAACACCACCCCCGCGCTCGACAGCGCCGAGATGATCCACGCCGTGATGGCGAAAGCCGCCGCGACGCGCGGGCCGCGTGTCTATCCGATGGGGGCCATCACCGTCGGCCGCCAGGGAAAGCAACTCGCCCCGTTGGAAGAGATGGCCGCCGCCGGGGCCGTCGGCTTCAGCGACGATGGCAGCGGCATTCAGGATGCGGCGATGATCTGCGACGCGCTGCGGCGCTGCGGCGCGCTGGGGCTGCGCCTGGCCGAGCATTGCGAGGTGGCCGCGCTATGCGAAGGGGGTGTAATGCACCGCGGAGCGGCCTCGGAGCGAGCGGGGCTTCCGGGAATCCCGTCTCAGGCCGAGACGGCGATGGTGGAGCGCGACCTCCTCCTCGCGGAAAGCCTGCGCTGCCAGGTCCATTTCCAGCACATCAGCGCCGCCGAGTCCGTCGCGCTCATCCGCCGCGCCAAGGCGCGCGGCGTGGATGTGACCGCTGAAGTGACACCGCACCATCTGGCCCTCACCGACGAGGAGGCCGCCGCAGGCGGGCCGAATTTCAAGATGAACCCGCCTTTGCGCTCGGAGCGCGACCGCCAGGCGCTGATCGAGGGACTCGTCGAAGGCGTCCTGGAGATCATCGCCACCGACCACGCGCCGCACACCGCCGAGGCCAAAGCGAAGGGCTTCCTCAAGGCCCCGTTCGGCGTGATCGGACTTGAGACGGCGCTGGCCGTGGTCTGGACGACGCTGGTGGTTCCGGGAAAACTCACCCCGCTGCAACTGGCCGAGCGGATGAGCACAGCCCCGGCGCGCGCCTTCAACTTGAACGCGGGGACGCTGCAACCCGGCGCGCCGGCCGATGTCACGCTGTTCGATCCGGACCGGGCATGGACGGTGGAGTCGGAGCGTTTCCTGTCGCGCAGCCGGAACAGTCCCTTCGCGGGCCGTCGGCTCGTCGGCCGGGCGGTCGCCGTCGTCGTCGGAGGGGAGGTGCGTCGCCATGCCGCTGTACGTTGACGGCTACAACCTCATCTTCGCCGCCTCCCGCAAGCTGCCCGGCTTCGACATCGTGCATACCGAGACGGCGCGCGACAACCTCCTGAGCCTCCTGGCCAAATACAAATCGCTCCACGCCGAGCGCATCATGGTCTTCTTCGACGGCGGACCGGAGGCCGCGCACCTCCCGCGCCGCACCATGGTGCGCGGGCTGGACGTGCTCTTCAGCAACCCCGGCGTGGACGCCGACGACGACATCAAGTACACCGTCTCGCACGATGACAACCCGCGCGGCATTCGCGTCATCACCTCCGACAACGCCATCCGCGTCTTCGTCGAGCGCTGCGGCGCGTCGGTGACCGACTCCGCCGAGTTCCTCCGCTCGCTTCAGGAGACGCTGAAGGAGCACTCCCTCCCGCAGGACGAGCCGATGGAGAAGTACGAAGGGGGGACCGGCGGCGAGATGGATTACTGGCTGAAGGTCTTCGGCGGAGAAGAGCCGAAAAAATGAGCGTTGGGACCGCACGTCGGCTGCGCGCAGGGTCCCGTCATTGCGAGGAGCGTAGCGACGAAGCAAGCTTTTGGAAGTGAAGATGCCGACCGAATCACACGACGTGTTGGCTCTCGTGGCTCCGAAAGATTGCTTCGCTTCGCTCGCAATGACATGCCGGTACGCGCGGGCGCACGGTTCGTTTTGCCGTTCCTTGAACGTTGGATCAAGTGCGCGGTGCGCACCGCGTTGGACGTTGAATCCGTAATGGCTATCGGGGAAGGATAGCAGGGAGATTGCCGCATGTTAGGCCGCATCGCAACGGGGGGCATCGTCCTCTTCTGGCTGGCGATGATGGGGCTGCTGGTCAGGCGCGAGGTCCTGCCGGGCCTCGAGCAGGCCCGCGAGTTTGCCCACACCCCGAACTACCGGCAACTGGAGGCGCAGGCGAAGTTGCCGCGCACCGACCAGATGGGGATTTTTCTGGGCGAGCAGCGCATCGGCCAGTCCGTCACCCATGTGTTCAAGCAGGAGCAGGACAATGAGCTGCAAGTCCGGAACCGCACCGACGTGCGGCTGGGCATGGGCGCGGGCATCCCGTTCTTGTCGAAGTTCATGGGGGTGGAGCTGCACCTGAAGTTCCGCGCGCGCGTCTTCGAGGGGCGGCTCATGGACTTCAACATGGTCCTCACGCTGGGCGGCGGAGAACCGTACGCCGTCGTGGACGGCTTCGTCGTGGGCAAGGAACTGACCTTGCGCATCCGGCAGGGGGGGCAGGTGCGCACGCAGAGCATTCCCTTCGACCCGCAGCAGATGATTTCCACCGACCTGATGCCCGCGCTCACTCCCACCCAACTTCGCGTCGGCGCGACGTGGACGATGCAAAGCATTGACGTGCAAACGATGACGGTCCGCAAGTCGCTGGCGCGGGTGCGCAGCCGCGAGCAGGTGAAGATCGGCGGCCGGATGCGCGATACCTTCATCATCGAGGTCCCTTACGGTCCCGGCAGCGGCGAGTCCTTCACGGTGTGGGCCTCGCCGGAAGGAGAAGTGCTCATGCAGAAGTTCTTCGGGTTCCGCTTCGAGCGCGAAGAGCCCGCTCCAAACGAGGACGCCGAGAAACCATGATTGAGTTCCTGGGAGTCACCAAGCGTTTCGGCCCGAAGGTTGCGGTGGATCGCCTTGACCTGACCGTTCCCAGGGGGGAATTCTTTGCCTTCCTCGGGCCGAACGGCGCCGGCAAGACCACGAGCATCAAGGTGCTGGTGGGGCTGCTGCACCCCGACGAGGGGCGCGCGCGGATATGCGGCTACGACGTTGCCACGCAGCCGGTGGAGGCCAAGGCGCGCGTGAGCTATGTGCCTGACCAGCCATATCTTTATGACAAATTGTCTGGGCGGGAATTTCTGGAATTTGTCGCGCGCCTGTATCGGCAGGAGCAGCGCCAGGCCGAACGGCGCATCGCCGAACTGGCCGAGCAGTTGGACTTCGGCGATTTCATGGATGAACTGACCGAGGGCTACTCGCACGGGATGAAGCAGCGGGTGGTGATTGCCGCCGCGCTGCTGCACGAGCCGGAAGTGATGGTGGTAGATGAGCCGATGGTGGGGCTGGACCCGCGCAGCATGCGCGTGGTGAAAGACATCCTGCGCGCCCGGTCACGCGCCGGCGCCACCATCTTCATGAGCACGCACACCCTGGCCGTGGCCGAGGAGTTGGCCGACCGCATCGGGATCATCAACCACGGCCGCCTGATCGCCTTGGGCAGCCAGGCCGACCTGCATCGCGCCGCCGGCAAGGAGGAGGGGCTGGAGGATCTCTTCCTGCGCCTGACCGCCGAAGAAGGGGAGGCGTGAGGATGGGCCTGTCGCTTTTGTTCCGGATGCGCTGGCGGATCTTTGTCAACGCCGTTCGCTCCCTGCGCGGCCAGTCCAGCCTCAAGGTCGTCGTCATCCTGTTCTCCACCGCCGCGCTCTGGGGCGGGCTGTTCATGCTGTTCTTGGACGGCTTCCACTTCCTGAGTTCCGACGCCCTGATGGACTTCCGTGCGCTGGTGATCGGGGTCATGTTTGCCGTCTTTTTCCTCTCCCTGTTCGTGATGCTCGTGTTCAGCAACGGCATCATCGCCTATGGCTCGCTGTTCCGGTCGGAGGAGACCGCCTTTCTCCTGGCGCGCCCCTTCAAGCCGGCGCATATCTTTGTCTTCAAGCTCTCCGACGCGCTGCTGTTCAGTTCCTGGGCCTTCATCTTCCTGGCGCTTCCGATCATCGTGGCGTTGGGGGTCGCCGAGCACTCCCCCTGGTACTATTACCCGATGGCCGGCCTCTTCTTTGCGGTGTTTGCGCTGCTGCCGGCGGCGGTCGGGGGGCTGATGACGCTGCTGGTGGCGCGCTTCCTCGCCCATTCTCCGCGGCGCGTCCTCCTGCTGCTGGCCGTGGCGGCGGCCATACCGGCGGCGGCATGGGGGCTGGGCCTGGCTCGGGAGTTGCACGTCGGGATGCGCATGGGGGAGGCCTGGATGCAGAATGTGCTGGGTCGCCTGCAGGCCAGCGAAAGTCCGCTGCTGCCGAGTTTCTGGGTCAGCGACGGAATCCGCAGCCTGAGTCAGGGGCGTCTGTCCGACGCACTCTATCGCTTCGGACTGCTGCTGAGCAGCGCGCTGTTTGTCGGAATGCTGGCCGTGCAGGGCGCGCGCCGCTGGTATGTCGCGGCCTACCATCGCAACCAGGCGTTGCCACGCAAGCGCAAGGGGCGCGTCAGCCGTGAGCTCTACCGCCTCCTGGAGTCCTGCCTCCCCGGCATCCGCCGGGAGACGCGCATCCTCATCATCAAGGACGTCAAGAATTTTCTCCGCGACCCCGTCCAGTGGTCGCAGGTCCTCATCTTCTTCGGTCTGCTCGGGGTATACTTCATCAACATCCGGAAGCTGCGCTACGACCTGGGGGCGGCGTTCTGGCAGAACCTGATCAGTCTGCTGAACTTGGTGGCCACCAGCCTGACACTCAGCACCTTCACCAGCCGCTTCATCTTCCCGCAACTGAGCCTGGAGGGGCGCAAGTTCTGGATCCTGGGGTTGCTGCCGATCAAGCGGCGCGACATTCTTTTCAGCAAGTTCTGGTTCGCATTCGCCGGCTCGTTCGTCCTGAGCGAATCGCTCATGCTTCTGAGCGACAGCATGATCGGGGTGGCGCGGCCGGTCCGCGTGTTGCACGCCGTGACCGTGCTGCTGATTTCCGGGGGGCTCTCGGCGCTGGCGGTGGGGGTCGGGGCCCTTTACCCGAACCTGCGCGAAGAGAACCCGTCGAAGATCGTCAGCGGCTTCGGCGGCACACTGAACCTGGTGTTGAGCATTCTGCTGGTGGCGCTGATGGTGGGATTGCTGGCGGCGCCATACCACCTGCTGCAGATGCTCCCGGGACAAAACCTGGAATTGCTGGAGAAGTTGTTCGAGCCTGCCCGCTGGCTCGCGCTGGTCATCGCGGGGCTGGCCATTGCGCTGCCCCTGATCCTGGGCCTCAGGGCGTTTGAGAGGATGGAGACGTAGGGGATTTCGGAGTGCGGATTGCGGAGTGCGGATTTCCGACCGTCTCGTTCGCCGTTCACTCCGCAATCCGCACCCAGACATCCGCAATCAGGAGTGGATCGCATCCAGCATGTACAGCCCGATCCCGCCGAAGATGATGAGCGGCAGGAAGGCGGCGGCCGGCGGGGGAAGCAGCGCCATCTGTCCCAGCTTCGCGCAGAAGAACTGTACGGCGAAGAAGACCATGGCGATGATAACGCAGACGCCGATCCCCAGCATGCGGCTGCGCTGGATGCGTTCATGCCCGACGACGAAAGGAATCCCCAGCGCCATCAGCACGATGCCCGCGAACGGGTAAGCGATGCGCTGGTAATATTCCACCAGCAGCGGGTGAAGCCGGGACATTTTCTCGCCGCGAGCCAGCTCCTTGTCGCTTTCGATGGCGGCCATCATCCGGCGCAGCACTTTGATGGGGCGCACGTCCGCCGGCAGCAACTCCGTTTCCAGGTCGCGCGGGCGCATGGAGCTCCTCCACAACGTTTCCGGGAGGGAGGTCTCTCCCTTCAGGAGCGCCTTCTTCAGCAGCCATCCGCCGGGGACCGGCTCGGCCTCGGCCGCCACGGCGCGCTCGGAGGAGCCGTCCGGCAGCTTCTTCACGATCAGCACGTTGCGGGCTTTGCGGCGCGTGGTGTTGTACCGCATGCTGAACAACGTCTGCTCGGACTCCCAGAGCATCACCACCTGCTCATAGACTTCGCCGTGGCCGGTCCACTCCTGCATGGCGGGCCGGGCGATGCGCTCGACCGGCGGCACCAGCAACTCGCGGTTGGCGAAGCCGAGGAGCGCAATCACCACCCCCAGCGCGTAGATCGGGGTGAGAATGCGCCAGAAGCTCAGCCCGCTCGCCTTCATGGCAGTGATCTCGTTGTTCGCGGTCAACTGGCTGACGCCGTACGCGGCCCCGACGAGCATGGCGATCGGCAGCACCGGCGCGATGAACGTCGGCACGCGAAGCACGTACGTCTTGGCGATGCGGGACATCGCTTCCGAGAAGCTTCCCGCCTCCCTGAGGAACTCCGCCAGCGAGCTGAAGGCGTCGGCCACCAGGTAGAGCCCCACAATCGTCATCGTGGCCAGCAGGAAGGGGGCCAGGAACCCGCGCCCGATGTAGCGGTCCAGCTTGCCCATGACGTTCATCGGCGCACTCCCCAGATCATCAGGCCCAGTCCCATCGCCCCCACCGCCACGTTCGGCGCCCACTCCGTCAAGCGCGCGGGCAGGAAGGCGTCCGAGTCGAGCATCTGCCCGATCATCGCCAGCGGATAGTACACCGCCAGCACGGCGCCGAAGGAGAGCAGGAACGCCATGATCACATTCCCCCGGCGCGACAGGATGCCCAGGGGGATTCCCATCAGGACGAAGACGAAGGTCGCCAGGGAGCCGGCGTTGCGCGACTCGTAGGCGCTGTCCGCCTCCAGGTACAACTCCCAGGCGCGCAAGCTCTCGACCTGCTGGCGCAGCTTAGTGTACTTCGCCAGCGCCGGCTTGATCTTGCTGTCCAGCTCCTCGGCGAACTTGCGCGCGGCCTCCTGGGCGGCCACTTTCTCGTCGCGGCGCGCGCCGGCCGCCGTCCACTCGGCCTGGGCCTTGTCCAGCGAAGACTTGACTCCCTTGAGGCGTTCCTGCACGTCGGCGGCCTGCCGGGTCAGCGCGGCGCGCTCCTGGTCCATGCTCGCCAGCCGGTCCTGCGCCCCCTCTGCCTGCTCGACCACTTTGCGCTGGACTTCCAGGTCGTCAATCTGCTTCCGCAGGTCGTCCAGTCGGGCCTGAGCCTCCTGCACCTGCTGCGCTTGTTGGTCGCGCGTCGTCAGGGTGGAGGCGGCCATCGCCTGCGCCTGCGTCACGGCCGCCTTGGCGGCCTCGAGCCGGGTCTGGCGCAGTAGCTGTTCCCGCTTCAACGTCGTGTAGCTGCGATTGGCCGCGTCCATCTCCTTCTCGACTTGCTTGCGGCGGCTCTTGGGGCGGTTGACGCCCTTGTACGCTCCGGCGCGGCGCTTGTCTGCGACGGTCTTGGCCAGTCGCGCGCGCAAATCGAGGAGGTTTGTTGGCGAGGGCGCCTTTGCCTGCTTCGCGGCGGGGGGGGCGCGGGGCGTGGCTTTCTTGTCCGCCAGCCAGTCGGTCAGCGGGAGAAACTTGGGGCGGAGGTCGGGCTGTTCCTTGTCATCGTCATCGTAGAGCGGGATGGTCAACGTGAGCTGGCCGAAGTGCGACGGCTTCTCCTTCTCCGGTTCGCTCAGGCGCGGGTGATAGATATCCACTTCCTTGAGCAGAAGGCTGACCTGCCGGTTCTCTTCGCCCAGGGCGAATCGGCCTTCCTTGGCCACGATCACGCGGGCCGGGAAGCTGCTGACGAACTCGATCACCGCGACGTTGCGCCAGGCGCGGGTGCGCTCGTCGATGGAGCCGATGTAGACCGAATAGCGGCCGATCTTGTACACCTCCCCGGCAGGCACCGAACCCAGGTACTTTCCGACGAGCTTGCTGCCGGCCGTGCGAACGCTGTTGAGCGACCAGGGGAGCAGGTAGTGGTTCAGATAGAACGTCCCTCCGCACACCACCAATGCGAGGACCAAGGGGGGGAAGATCACGGTGTTCAGGTTCACCCCGCTGCAGCGGATGGCGTTGATTTCATTGCCGCCGCTGAGCCTGCCGAAGACGAAGACCGACCCGAGGAGGAAGGCGCAGGGCAGGGAGTACGGCAGGCTCATCGTCAACGCGTAGGGAAGCACTTCGTACAGTTGCAGGATGTTCAGCCCCCGGCGCATCAGCGAGAGCGACATCCCCACGAAGATCACCGCCGTCAGCGCCACCGCGGAGATGAGGGTCACGCGAAGCATCTCGCGCAGCACATACCATTGCAGTCTGGCGGGTATCAACGTGCGCTCCGGCCCCCGTGGGTTGCAGGGCCCTGTGTTGGGAAGTATGATTCAAACGACGCGGAGGCATCATAGCACCGGCTTCAATTTGATGTCAACGCGGCGCAGGGTGGAGCGCGCTGTAGGCCGTAGGGGCAAGGCACTGCCTTGCCCCTGCAGGAGGGAACACACATGTCGACACTGAAAGGCAAAGTCGCCTTCGTCACCGGGGCCGGGCGCGGCATCGGGCGAAGCATCGCCCTGCGCTTCGCCGCCGCCGGGGCGCGGGTCGCCGCCGTGGCCCGGACTATCGGCGAACTGGAGGAGACCGCCCGCCTTGCCGCGGAGGGGAGCATCCTGCCGATCCCGACGGACGTCTCCTGTGCCGATTTGGTCCGGCAGGCCGTGGCGGTCGCGCGCGAGCGCCTGGGGCCCATTGATGTTCTGGTCAATAACGCCGGCGTCTATCTTCAGAAACCGTTCCTGGAGACGCGCGCCGAGGAGTGGTTGAGCCTGTATCGGATCAACGTTCTCGGAGCGGCGCTGTGCGCGCAGGAGATTCTGCCGGAGATGCTGCGGCGCAAGAGCGGGCGCATCATCTTCATCTGCTCCTCCGCGAGCCACCGGGCATACCCGAACCAGTCGGCCTACGTCGCCTCCAAGCACGCGCTGCTGGGGCTGACCAAGGCGCTGGCCGAGGAGACGCGCGGGACGGGGGTGCGCGTGCATGCCCTATCCCCCGGCGGCGTGAACACCGCCCTGGTCGCCGCGCGAAAGGACGTGGATCTGACTGTATATATGGATCCCAACGACGTTGCGGAATTGGCGCTGTTCCTGGCGGGCATGGAGGGCACGGCGGTCATAGATGAGATGGTGGTTCGGCGCGCAGGGGCGGAGTCGTTCCGGTGAGCGTGGCAACGGCAACGAATTGAACCGCCAAGACGCCAGGAACGCCAAGAACCACAGACAGCGGTAACAAGGGTAACAGCGCTGACGCGGAAATGCGGAGAACAACAGGAAGCGGGGCGACGATTGCGACTACTGAATTCTGATGACTTGGGCCTCGCGAAATTGCATTTCTCCAGCCGTCGTTCTCTGCGTCTTTGCGTCCCACTCGGCCCTGAGCTCGTGGCCGAAGGGTTTGTGTGATCCCCGTTGCCGTCGTTGCCCCCAATGCTCCGTTCTTGGCGTCCTTGGCGTCTTGGCGGTCTACTCTGTCGTCGTTGTTGGCCCCGCCTCACGCCTCGTGCTTCAGCGCCTCTTCCAGGTCGAAGATGAGTTCGCGCGCTTGCTGGTAGCGGGTGCGCGGGTCTTTCGACAGGCCGCGATCAATGATCTTCTGCGTCGCCTCGGACACCCTTGGCAGGTGCTCCGCCAGCGGCTTGGGGGGGGTGTTGATGATGCGCTGCTCGATTTTCTCGCGCGTGCTCCCGCGGAAGGGGGCATGGCCGGTGAGCAGATGGTAGAAGATGGCGGCGGCGGAGTAGACATCGCTCCGGGCATCCGGTTGGGTTTCCGTGCGGAGCCGTTCCGGCGCGCTGTAAACCAGCGCATGCCAGAGGTAGCTGGCGGCTGACCGGCCCGGCGGCGGGGGCTGCGGCAGGCCGAAGCCGGTGACCTTGACGGCGTCCTTCGGCCCCAGCAGCACCTTGCGCGGGGAGAGGTTGCCGTGAAATATGTGCCGTTCCGCGGCGTGGTCCAGCGCGTGCGCCACCTGAGTCACAATGCCGATCGCCTCCGGCAGCGGCACCGGTTCGTGATTGGCCAGCCGCTCCTGCGCCGACTGCCCCTCCACGTATTCGCGCACCACGTAGTAGACGCCGTTCTCCTCACCCGTGTCGAAGATCAGCACGACGTTTGAATGCACCAATTGCCCGCTGTTGTACACCGCCTGCAGGTACTTCTGTGCCCAGTCCCTCTCGGCCACGTTGAGCATCTTGAGCGCCACAAGCCGCCCCATACTGAGCTGCTCCCCCTTGTACAGGGGGCCCAGCCGCCCCTGCCCAATGAGGGAGATGATGCGCACCCCGGCGATCTCCTTGCCGGGCTGGCCGCGCTCCATGATGGTCGTGCTCAACGGCTCGGCGGTGGGCGCCTGAGGGGTGGCGGTCTCCATGACGCTGGCCGAACAACTGAGGCAATAGGTGCGCGCACCCGCCTTGCGCACGCGTCCCGCCAGGATGTCATCGGCCGGAATGGGCCGCCCGCACTCCTCGCAGCGTTCCGGTCCGTTGACGATAGGGATCATCGGCTGAGAGGGTGTGCGTGTGTCCGGGACCGGCTCGGCCTTGGCGGTCTGGATCAGGCGCAGTTGCGAGGTGCCCACCTCGATGGTGTCGCCGGCGTTGAGCCACTCCTCGGCCTCGATCCGGCGACCGTTAACCACGGTGCCGTTCGTGCTGTTCAGATCGGTAATCTGGCAACGTCCGCCGATGATCTGGAACTGGCAATGGATGCGCGACAGCTTTCGGTCCATCAGCCGGAAATCGTTGGTCGGGTCGCGCCCGATTGTGACGGCATGAGTCTCGGGCAGGGGGAAGGTATCCCCTTCGCGTTCGCCGGAGACAACCTGAAGCGCGCAGGGCATGTTTTCCAGAACTCCAATGAGAGGCCTTCGTGACCCGACTAACGCATTGTACCGGCTTTTGCGGCAACTTCAAGGGGGCCTTCTAGTAATCGGTCAGTCCCGGAGGCGGTGACACGCGAGAGACCCATACAAGTCCCCCTTGTGACCAACCGACTAAGCCTCTTACAGCGACATCGCGCAGCGGAAGCCGCACTTGCGGCTGCGACGCACGCGCTTGCGGAATTCCACGCGCCAGCAGCCCGCCGAGGCGCCGGGCTCCTCCCATGAGATGCCGCAAACGGCGCGACCGTGCGGCTCCTCCGGCCCGATGGCCCCTTCGTCCTCGCACCACTGCACCACGTTGCCGAACATGTCCAGGCAGCCGTAAGGGGAGGCGCCGCGCGGGTAGCGCCCCGCGACGGTCAGGTCGTTGATGCCGGACTCCGCCGTATTGCAGCGCAGGGGGTCGAATTCGTTCCCCCAGGGGTACCGGCGGCCATCCGCGCCGCGCGACGCCTTCTGCCACTCCGCCACGCCGGGCAGCCGCTTGCCCGCCCACTCGACGTAGGCGTGCGCCTCCTCCCAGGTGATGTTCATTACGGGGTAATCTTCCTGACCCTGGGGGATCTCGCGGTTGATCCAGTGTCCCGGTGCGACAGCGTTAGGGACGGCGCGCAGGAAATCGTGGTACTTGCGGCACGTCACCAGGTTGACGTCAATGTAGAAGGCCGCGAGTGTCACCTTCTCCTGCTTCTCGGGCGGGCCGAGGAGGAACTCCCCGGCCGGCACGTACACCATCCCGCTGGGGGCGCCCAGTGCGTCAAGCTTCGCCATGAACTTCGAGACGTCCATTCCGAGCAAGGCGGCCTGGTGGAACTCGCGCCGCGCCAGGTGAAACCGGCGTTCGGCCAGCAGCATCACCCCGTACTTCAGGAATGTTTCGGGTTTCTGCTCATCCAGGTTTCCGCGCAACAGGCGCACCACGGCGTGCGGGGGAATTCCCTGCTCCGCCACCACCTGGTCCACCATGTTGCGCACCTGCGCCAGTTGCCGCACCGCCTGCTTCTTCTTGCGCAGGCGCGCCTCCGTGAGGGCGTCGGCCTTGCGCTCCTCGGGGGTGAGGCGCGCGGGGGGCATCTCCAGTTTCACCACGGCGGACTTCGGCGCTTCGCCCGCCATGACGCGCTTCAGGTCCTCGATCAGTTCGTCGGGGGTCTGGTAGCGTTCCTCCGGCTTCTTCGCCATCATCTTGGCGATGAGGTAGCAGATGTTCTCGCTCAGGGCCGGATTATGGTCGCGCGGCCAGGGTAGGGGGGTGCGGACGTGCTTCTCAAGAATCTCCGCCGGGGTGGGGGCGTCGAATGCCGGTTTGCCCACCAGGGCGCGGTAGAGGGTCGCCCCCAGCGAGTAGATGTCCGAGCGGCAGTCCACGTCGAGCCGGCCGGTCGCCTGCTCTGGAGAAATGTAATAGGGGGTGCCCACGGCCGCGCCGCGCCCGCCCGCGGCAATCTCTTCCTCCTCCACGCGCGCCAAACCCAGGTCGCACAGCTTGGTGACCCCGTCGCGGCTGATCATGATGTTGCCCGGCTTGATGTCGCGGTGGACGATCCCCTGCTGGTGGGCGTGGCTGAGCGCCTGCGCCACATCGAGGCCAATCTTCAACCCCTGCTTCTCGCTGATCACCCCTTCGCGCAGCATGAGGCGGTGGAGCGTCTCCCCGTCAACGAACTCCATCGCGAAGTAATAGTAGCCGCTGTCCTCTCCAGCGTCTATGGCCTGCACCACTTGCGGATGGTTCAGCTTGGCGGCGGCCTTGGCCTCTTCCTTGAAGCGGGAGATGAACGACTCGTTCCGGGCCAGGCTCGGCCGCAACACCTTCACGGCCACGATGCGGTCCACGCTGACCTGCTTGGCCTTGTAGACGGTCCCCATGCCGCCGCGGCCGACGCGCTTGAGCAGTTGGAATCCCGCGATGACCGACGCGGGCTTCTCCATGTCCACGTCGTGCCCCGGCATTTCGCGCATCTCTGTCATGGCGTCCCTCGGCGGCTCAACCGCGCGTCAGCCAAAGTACTTGTGTCCCACGGTCGTCAGCGCCTCGCGCACCTCCTCGATGCAGGAGGGGCGCTCGAACGTCCGCTTCTGCAGACAACGCAGGATGATCTCATCCAGCTCCGGGGGAATGCCCGGCGTCGCCTCGCGGAGCGAAGGCGCCTGCCACTCCCGTATGCCGATGAAATGCGCGTTGTCCCCCGGCTGCGGCATGAGCGCCGGGGCATGACGGCCCGCGAAGAGAAAATACATGGTCGCCCCGAAGTTGTACAGGTCCGTCTTCTCCGTCAGCGGAGCCATGTCCACCTGCTCCGGCGCCATGTAATCGCGCGTCCCGCGGATGCTCATCGGCTGCGATCCGGAAAGGCAACTGAACCCGAAGTCCACCAGCGTGACGTGGCCAGTCGGGCTGACGATCATGTTCTCCGGCTTCAGGTCGCCGTGAATGATCCCGCGCGAGTGCAGCGCGCTGAGCGTATTGGCGACCTGACGCATCAGCTCGATCAACTGCCCCATAGGGTACCTGCGTTCGCGCCGCAAGTCCATCCCGTCCACGTATTGCATCACCAGCGAGTACTGCTTGCGCCGCCGCAGCAATCCCCGTCGGATCAGGCGATGCACCTTGACCACGCCCTCGGGAAGCCCTCCGGGGTGCTTGAGCAGAATCCGCAGCATCTTGTACTCGTTGCAGACGTGACGAAGGTACTTCCTGTTCTCGCGGTTGTCAATGGAAACATATTTGATGGCAACCGTATCGCCCGTCGAGAGGTCCTTGGCACGAAAAATGATGCTCTCAGCGCCTGCCCCGATTCGATCAAGAAGCTGATAACCGTGTATCTCAGCCAGTGGCGGCATTACATCTCCCCGGAGACAATGAAATTCGAGCGGCTCGCGTGCGACGGTGCGAGCAAAGCTATTTCATTATAGTCGTGTGCGGAAAATGTGGCAAGCGAAGGATGCGGAACGGCGGCGGACAGGGGGAAACCGCAGACAAGGAAATTGTTTCGTCTGTGTTCGTCCATGTTTGTCTGTGCTTGTGCCTGCGTGTAAAATACCCCTCGCGAACTGACCGTGCATACACCCTCCTCCAGCGGGAGACAATGGGCAGCAATTCTGAAGAACGATTCATCCGTGTCAACGACTACGACGTCATCTCCCGCATCGGGCGCGGGGGGATGGGGGTCGTGTACCTGGCGCGTCAGCGCAGCCTGGACCGGCCCGTGGCGCTCAAGGTGCTCGCCTCGCACCTGGCCGCGGAGCCGCGCTACGTGGCGCGCCTCCTGCGCGAAGCCCGCCTGGCCGCGCGCCTCAGCCACCCGAACGTGGTCCGCGTCTTCGATGTGGGGCAATGGCGCGAGACGCACTACATCGTCATGGAATACATCCAGGGCCGCAGTCTCGACCGGCTTATTCGGTCGGGCGAATTGCTCTCCGAATCGAGCGCGGTCGGCGTCCTCCTCCAGATGGCGGACGTGCTGCAGGCCGCCCGGCAGTTGGGCATCGTCCATCGCGACATCAAGCCGGGGAACATCCTGCTGGCGAGCGACGGCGCTGTGAAGCTGGCGGACTTCGGCGTGGCCTGCGTTGCGGGGGAGGCGGCCGAGCCGGACGTCGGAACGCCGTACTACCTCTCTCCTGAGCAGGCGCGCAGCGACCCGCTCCTCGACATTCGCGCGGACATCTACTCGCTCGGCTGCACCCTTTTCCACGCGATGGCCGGGCGTCCCCCTTATCTTGGCGCCACAACCATCGCAACCGTCACCATGCACCTTGACTCCCCCGTCCCGGATATCAGAGAATTGCGGCTGGAAGTCTCGGCGGAATTTGCGGCCCTCCTGCGTCGCATGATGGCCAAGCTGCCGCAGGACCGGCCGGGGCCGGTTGAACTGATGGAGGAACTGCGCAAGATGCGCGAGCGCGCCGCGCCGTCGGAGGACTCAAGACTTACGCGATGGGTTGGGCGATTCATGCGGCGGCTTCGGAGGGGATGAACGACGATTACTGATTTCTGAATTCTGATTTGCGATTTTGCTGCCATTCGACCGGGTACTCTGGGTGAAGATGCCTTTTGCAGGCAAATCAGAAATCTGGAATCAGAAATTAGAATTCAGAAATCGTTGCTCGTTCTTCGCCGTGAGCCCGTTCTCAAGAAGGAGGCGCAGTAGGTGGACCGCCCCGTTCGGTGCATCCACGTCATCACCCGGCTGATCCTCGGCGGCGCGCAGGAGAACACCCTGCTCACCGTCGAGGGGCTTGACCGCCTCCCGCGATACCGCACCAGCCTCGTCTCCGGGCCGGCGCTCGGGCCGGAAGGGGAACTGGTCGAGCGCGCCCGCGCCCATCACGTGGACCTCGTCATTCTCCCCGCGCTCGTGCGCAACGTCTCTCCATGGAACGACATGGCCGCCTACCGCGATCTCGTGCGCCTCTTCCGCGCGGAGCGTCCCGACATTGTCCACACCCATTCCTCCAAGGCGGGCATCCTGGCGCGGTTGGCCGCGCGCCGCGCCCGCGTGCCGGTCATCATCCACACCGTGCACGGCCCGGCGTTCTATGCCGAACAGGGATGGTTTGAGAACACGCTCTTCCGCCGCTTGGAGCGCAGCGCGGCGCGCTGCACCTCGCGGCTGATCAGCGTCGCCGACGCGATGACCGACCAGTACGTTGCCGCCGGCGTCGCTCCGCGCGAGAAATTTGTGACGATCTACAGCGGGATGGAAGTGGAGCCGTTCTTGCGGGAAGACGGCGCGCGCGAGCAGGTCCGTCGAGAACTGGACATCCCCTCCGACGCGCTCGTCGTCGGCAAGGTTGCGCGGCTGTTCCACCTCAAAGGACACGAGGACCTCTTGCGCGCTTTCGCCCATCTCTCCGCGCAATTCCCGAAAGCGTGGCTCCTCTTCGTGGGGGACGGCATCCTCCGCGACCCGTTGAAGGAACTGGCGCAGCAGCTTGGGGTTGGGGACAGGCTGCGGTTCGCCGGCCTCGTGCGTCCGGAGCGGGTTCCTGATATGATCAAAGCGATGGACCTGCTGGTGCATGCGTCACTGCGCGAAGGCTTGGCGCGCGTGCTGCCGCAGGCGTTGCTCAGCGGCTGTCCGGTCGTCAGCTACGACGTGGACGGCGCGCGCGAGGTGATCCGCGACGGCGAGACCGGCTTCCTCGTCCCGGCGCGTTCCGTGGAGGGACTGAAGCAGGCGATGGAGCGCGCGCTGGGCGACCTGCCCAGCGCCCGGACCATGGCGCTGCGCGGGCGGGAGCTGTTCACCGACCAATTCCGCGCCGAGACAATGGTTCGGCGCATCGCGGAACTATACGAGGAAGAACTGCGCCGTGTCACTAATGTCTAGGGTTCACCACGGAGGCACGGAGACACGGAGAACGACGACCCATTTCGGATTTCGGAATGCGGATTTCGGAATTGAATAGCGGACAGCGCAATTTCCGGAAATCCGCACTCTGCAATCCGCAGTCCGCAATGAGTATGTTCTCCGTGCCTCCACGGTGCGCCGTGCGCACCCGGTGTCTCCGTGGTGAAGAATTCTCGCATGACTGAAAGGCACAACGATGCCTCGAAGCGAGTTCCTGGTCTTTGGCGCGCCCAAGATCTCCGAGGATGAGATCGCCGAGGTCGTCGCCGTCCTGCGCAGCGGCTGGATCGGCACCGGGCCGCGCTGCGTCCAGTTCGAAAAACTCTTCGCCGACTACGTCGGCGTGCCGCACGCCATTGCCGTCAACTCCTGCACCGCCGCGCTGCACCTTGCGCTCAAGGCCCTCGACATCGGCCCCGGCGACGAAGTCATCACCACCCCCCTGACCTGGTGCGCGACCGCCAACGTCATCGTCCACGTCGGGGCGCGTCCGGTCTTCGTGGATGTGGACCGGCGAACCGGCAACATTGACCCGGCGGCCATCGAGGCGGCCGTCACGCAGCGCACGAGGGCGCTGATCCCCGTGCATTTCGCCGGGCGCGCGTGCGACATGGATGCCATCGGCGGCATTGCGCGCCGCCACAACCTGCGTATCGTCGAGGACGCCGCGCACGCGATCGAGTCCACCTGGAAGGGGCGCAAGGTCGGCGGCATCGGGGACGTCACCGCCTTCAGCTTCTACGCCAACAAGAACATCACCAGCGCCGAAGGGGGGATGGCGACCACGCGCGACCCCGCGCTCGCCGAGCGCATCCGCATCCTCAGCGCGCAAGGCACTTCCTCCGACTCCTGGCGGCGCTTCCGCGCCGACGGCCCCGCGCACGTCCAAGTCGTCGAGGCGGGGTTCAAATACAACCTCTCCGACCTCCACGCCGCGCTCGGACTCCGCCAGCTTATGAAGGTTGAGGAGCACCACAAGCGCCGACAGGCGCTCTGGAAGTTCTATGACTCCGCGCTAGCCCGCCTGCCGCTCATCCTTCCGGCGCCGCTCGACCCGGACAGCCGTCACGCGCTGCACCTCTACACCGTGCTGGTGGACACCGACCGCGCGCGGCTGGACCGCGACGCGCTGCGCGCGGAGTTGAAGAGACTCAACATCGGCACCGGGCTGCACTATCTTGCGCTGCACCTGCAACCGTACTATCAGCAGGCGTTCGGAACCCGGCGGGGGCAGTTCCCCAACGCCGAATTCATCTCCGACCGCACCCTCAGCCTCCCCCTCTCCGCGGCCGTCAGCGACCGCGACGCGCAGGATGTCGTGGAGGCGTTGAAGGCGCTGTTGGGCTAGAGGAAATGGTCAATGGGCAACGGTCAATTCCCAATTGCCAATTGACCATTGATAATTGCCCATTGACGATTGGCCCGTTCCCGCTCTTGTATGCTCCAACCCGTGGGCGCACAATAGGTCTATGCTTCCGATTTCTGATTCCAACAACCGCAACAAGCTCCTGGGCGAACTCGGCCAGGTGCTCTGGCTGTCGTTCCCGATCATCATCACCATGGGCTCGCACACGCTCATGCAGTTCGTGGACGCCCTCTTCATTGCGCACTACGGCAAGGCGGAACTGGCGGCGATCTCCCCGGCGGGGCTCACCTTTTTCACCGTCGGCTCCTTCATGCTGGGGCTGATGAGTTGCAACAACACCTTCGTCTCGCAATCCCTCGGGCGGGGGCAGACGCACGAGTGCGTGCGCTATACCATGCACGCCGCGGCGCTGGGCGTTGCGGCGCAACTGCTGATGGTCCCGCTCATCCTCTTCGCCCCGCAGTTGTTCGCCCTCTACGGGCACTCGGCGCAGATACAGCCGCTCGAGGTCAGCTACTTCCGCGCGCTCTCCTGGCGCATCGGGGGGATGAGCATCGTCGCGGCGTTCAGCACGTTCTTCCAGGCGACCGACCGGCCCATCCTGCCGATGATCACGGGAATCCTGGGCAACGTCCTGAACATCATCGGCGACTATGCCCTCATCTTCGGCCACTGGGGGTTCCCGAGGTGGGGAATTTTCGGGGCGGGGTACGTCACCACCTGGGCGACGTGGTTCGAGGCGGTGTTCCTGTTCATCATGTTCATCCACCCCCGGATGCAGGCGCAGTTCCGGCCGCGCGAATGGGGGCCGTTTGAGATAAAGAAAGTCGTTCAGATCCTGCGCATCGGCATCGCCGCGGGGCTGACGTACGCGCTGGACTTGGGAAGTTGGGCCATCTTCATCGCCGCCGTCGTCGGGCGGCTGGGGGAGAACATTCTGGCCGGCAACAACGCTGCCACGCAGATCATGAGCCTCTCCTTCATGCCTGCGATCGGCCTGAACATCGGCGTCACCGCGCTGGTCGGGCGGCACATCGGCATGGGGGACATTCCCGGCGCCAAGCGCCGCGCCTACCTCTCCATGGCGGCCGCCGCCTGCTACATGACCCTCATGGCGCTGCTGTTCCTGCTCTTACGAAGGCCGCTCATCGAGCTGTTCAGCAAAGACCCGGAGGTCGTTCACGCCGGGATGGTCATCCTCGGCTACGTCGCCCTCTTCCAGATGGCCGACGCCATCGGCATCCTCAGCAGCGGCGCGCTGAAGGGGGCGGGGGACACGCGCTTCCCCGTCGTCGCGCAACTCATCCTGGCCTGGGCATTCTTCCTGCCCGTCGTCTTCTACCTCGGCCGCGCCGACGTCTGGGGCATCCACGGCGCGTGGCTCGCTGCCACCGTCTATATCTGGCTCTACGACATCGTCCTGTTTGTTCGGTTTCGGGGCGAGCGGTGGAGGAAGATAGACATATTCAAGTAGGGTGGTAGAATGATGCATCCTCCGCTCGGAGCAGTTGTGCGCCCGGTCTTGTGAACAAGGAGACCCCATGAAACGTTCCGCCCTTGCACTCCTAGTGATGTCATTGATGGTCATCATCGCCGGTTGCGCGCAGTCGGACGGGCGGCGATGGACGCCGCTGCAACTGGCGGCGACGCCTTCGATCCAGATGGCCCCGCCATCGTGGGATGTGTACGGAGTGCATCTTGACGTTCTGGGGTGCGAGAACCACGACGTAATCGGGGTTGGCGCGGGTCTCTCGACGGCGGCTCACCGGATGGACGGCGTGCATGTGGGAATCTGGGAGCTCAGGGCCTGGCGCGCATTGGGAATCCAGGTCAGCGGTTTGGGCAACGGCGCCACGGCTGAGACGAACGGCCTCCAACTGGCGGGTCTCTTCAACGGCGCCCCGGCCATGGGTGTGGAAGACGAATCGGTGGCGGACGCGCATGGCGATGTCCCGGGTCCGGGCTTCATGCGCGGCGCGCAAGCCGCCGGCATCTATAACTGGTCTCGACGGGCGTACGGACTGCAAGTTGCCGGCATCTTCAACGTCGTAACCGGCGAAATGCGGGGCCTGCAAGTCGCCCTGTTCAACGGGACCAGCGGCCCCGCGCTCAAGGAACCGGCGGTGGTCGTCTCAGGCCTCCAGGTTGGCGGCCTGGGCAATGGTGGCAAGGGGGCGCTCGTGCAGGGCCTTCAGGTCGGAGGACTCTTCAACCGCGCCACGAGGGGAATGCGGGGGGTGCAGATCGGCGCGTTGCACAACAAAGCCCGCCACCTCTCCGGCGTGCAGATCGGCCTGCTCAACTTCAACGAAGGCGGTTGGCTGCCCTTCTGTCCGCTGATTAACATCGGGTTTGGCGGGGGAGAGGCGGAGGAAGACTGATATATTCAAGTAAGGTGGTAATATGTGATGGGGAGTGGGGGATAAGGGAGGAATGCACTATGCCGCAACGAACGAACGATTTTCAAGAGCTTGTAGATATTATTCATCGTTTGTATGCGCCGCATAACGCTAAAGTAACTACGTCTGCAATGGTCGAAGTATCTCCCGGGCTGCCTCCCAGGGAAGTAGACGTGCTGGTTGAATACGAAACAGACCTTTACCCAATAAAGGTGGCCGTTGAAGCCAAAGATCACACTCGCAAGATAGGTGTAAAGACAGTCGAAGACTACGCGGGAAAGTATAACACGCCGGGAGGGATTGCTGTCAGTAAGGTTATCATCGTTGCAAGAGAGTTCACGAAGGGCGCAGTCGCACGCGCGAAACAATTGGCTGGATTCGAGTTGCATACGTTGAAAACCTTGGAGGAGTCGAAAGTTGACATATTCTCAAAAATTCCTGACGATCATGGCGGATGGTGGATCGAGACGTCCCCGGATGGGGAAAAAGTAAACGTTACCCTCATTGCTGCAGATGGAAAGCAACTCGATGAGTCATACTTACACGGAACGTTCGTGGCAAGAGCATCTCAATCCAATCTAGGAATTCCTTTAGCGGTGGCAAAGCGCATTTTGGATGGCGGTCTTGGCAGACAAGTATCTGACCTGTATGAAGAGCGTTCAGGGCAGATGCTGCGTGTTCTTGCGGAAATGATGTTTGAAGATCATGAAGTCACGGCCATGTCCCATCCTACGTGTCGTCTAAAGAGCATGATCTTTGACTTTGGGAAAAGAATGAGAATTCCGGATCTGCAGACCAGAGTTCATGAGCTAAAAACAAGCCCGGATAAATCAAAGAGGCTTGTGTGTAATAAGGGACAAGGCCCTGCTGGATCAGTGCATATAGCGTATGAAGACGCAGAAAAGCCAAGCAAACTTTATTTACAACACACAAATACAAATGCCCTGCAAATAGTAATTAAGCTGCCTGATTTTACGGAAAACTGACGCGCATTGCAGCTTGTCGAAACCCGTGGCACATACTGTAATTCCTGCCTCCCCAGCATCCTCCAGCGCGCGAACGGTCTACCGGATACAAGGAAGATTGCCACGCTACGCTCGCAATGACCGCTCATTTGTCAACGGCACGGGCGCAGCATCCGCCTCCGTCGGGGCTTCCGCCTTCGCTAGAGCTTCGGCGGACAAGTCGGCGGACAAGTTCTCCGCCCCCAACGCCGCGCGTCTTCGTCGTCCCTCGTTCCCTTCTTAATCGGTGTCCATCGGTGTCAATCGGTGGACGAGAACTCCGTCGCCGTTCCCCAAAGATACCGTCCTCCGTGGTTCTCCGTGGCCCTCCGTGGTGAACCCTGTCGCAACTTCACTTGACCTGTCCGCGCAACTGGATATACTGGTCTAACCTGAGTCTCTTCGACAAGAGCCGTCCTTCGTGTTCTTTGTGCCCTTTGTGGTGAAACCGTTGTGAAACAAGCAGGAGTACCGTCAATGGCCGGCGAACAGGTCGCATTCTTCAAGGGCGGCTTCCATCCCCTCAGCGACGCCAAAGTGAGCGTCCGCTGCAAGGCGCTCAACTACGGCCTCGGCTGCTTCGAGGGAATCCGCGCCTACTGGAGCAAGCAGGAAGGCCAGCTCTACATCTTCCGCGCCGAGGACCACTACGAGCGCCTGCTCCTGTCCACCAAAATCGTCCATCTGAAGCTGAACATGAGCGTCGCGCAGCTCGTGGCGGCGACGGTGGAGCTTCTCCGCCGCAACGCGCCGCGCGAGGACACGTACATCCGCCCGCTGGTCTTCAACAATTCGGAGGCGATGTCGCCGCAGTTGACGGACGACCCGGCGGAGTTGGCGATCTACACCCTGCCGCTGCGCGACTACCTGGACGTCACCAAGGGCGTGACGGCCTGCGTCAGTTCGTGGCGGCGCGTCTCGGACAACATGATCCCGGCGCGCGCCAAGCCGACCGCGGCATACATGAACAGCGCACTGGCGCGGCTGGAGGCGAAGGAGAACGGGTATGACGAGGCGATCTTCCTGACCAACGACGGGTACGTCTCCGAGGGAAGCGCGGAGCACATCTTCATCGTGCGCGAGGGAAAGCTGATCACTCCAAGCTCGCAGGAGGACAACCTGGACGGCATCACGCGGCGGACGCTCTGTCAGATCGCCCCGGAACTGGGGTTCGAGGTGGTCGTGCGGCGCATCAGCCGCACGGAATTGTACGTCGCCGACGAGGCGTTCTTCTGCGGCACGGGGGCCGAGGTCTGCCCGCTGGTCAGCGTGGACCGGCGGCCGGTCGGCAACGGCAAGCCGGGGCCCATCACCCTGGAGTTGCAGAAGCTCTTCTGGCGTGTGGTGCGCGCCGAAGTGCCCAAGTTCGCGGACTGGTGCAAGCCGGTCTATCCGAAATAGAATTCATCCGACGTGTCCGATGGCGGCATGGGGGGATTCCCTGCCTTTCCCTGAAGTGAGGAACAGCTATGAGCAGCCTTCTTCCATTGCTCAATTCGCACAGCCTGGTGCCGGCCCTGTCGGGCGCGGAGGCGGAGGCGGTGGCGGGGGAGTTGGCGAGCGACTGCGCGTTGACGGTCTATCCGCGCTCCATCGCCGCCGAGAACGGGCGCGTCTATTTCCTCGGCGTGGAAGAGGGGCGCAAGGTGCTGGGCATCCTCTCGCTGGACGGGAAGACGGCGTTTGACGGGACCGACCGACCGGTACGGCACGGCATCCTGCGCCTCTGCCCGCTCACGCACAAGAACGCCGTCGCGTTGCGCGAGGCGCTCCCGTACACCGCGCCGGACATCGCAGGCCCGCGCAAGAGCATCGGCATGGGGGACCGGCTCGGCCTGGCCACCCCCGGCCACATCCGCGCCGTGCGCGGGACCGGCCTCTTCCCCATCCTGGCGCAGCAGTCCATCCGCGAGATGAGCCGCACCCAGCGCTCGCCGCAGCAGGTGCTCGACGACGCCGCGTGGGGGGTGTTTGAGGAGGGATACCGCGACGGCTATGGCGCCGATGCCGACCATCTGAAGAACGCCGAAGATGCGGAGGGCACGTTCTTCGCCGGCTTCCGCATGTTCACCATTGACCCCGGCGAGCACGTGGACAACGCTGCGGGCAAGGAAGGGATCGCCGCGCTCAAGGCCAAGCTTCCCTCTGTCCCCTGGGCGCAACTGGAGACGACCGAGGCGGAGTGCATCAAGTCGTTCACCACCGCGCCGTTCAAGGTCCATTACGACCTGGAGTTGGCGTTCGATGAGGAGAAAATCCTTCGTGCGGTGGTGAAGTACGGCAAGGCGGTGGCGCACACCGTGGCGCTCTATCGCCAACTGCTCGCGAAAGCCGGTGGGAAGCCGTTCGAACTGGAAATGTCCGTGGATGAGACCGATTCCCCCACCACGCCGCACGAGCATTTCTATGTCGCCTTCGAGTTGCGGCGGCTGGGGGTGAAGGTGTCCAGCCTCGCGCCGAGGTTCATCGGCGCGTTCGAGAAGGGGGTGGACTACCAGGGGGACTTGAAGGTGTTCGAGGAGCAGTTCATCCAGCACGCCAAGATCGCCCGCAACCTGGGGCCGTACAAAATCAGCATCCACAGCGGCTCCGACAAATTCGCCATCTACCCGATTGCCGCGAAACACGTGAAGGAGATGCTGCACGTCAAGACCGCCGGCACCAGCTACCTGGAGGCGCTGCGCGCCATCGCGCAAGTCTCCCCGGCGCTCTTCCGGGAAATCCTCGCCTTTGCGCTGGAGCGGTACGATACGGACAAGGCCTCGTACCACGTCTCAGCCGACCCGCGCGCCGTCGCCCGCCCGGACAAACTGGCCGATGCCGACCTGTCCGCCGTCCTGGACGACCATCATGGCCGGCAAGTGCTGCACGTCACGTACGGCTCGGTCCTCATGGCGAAGAATGCGGACGGCACGCCGCGCTTCTACGGCCGCCTCATGGACGCCCTGCGGAAGAACGAGGACGTCCATTACAACATCGTCGCCAAACACCTGCGGAAGCATATTGACCTCATGACGAACCGTTAAAGTCTCCTTGCACCACGGAGGGCCACGGAGCAACACGGAGAACGGCGAGGGATGATGCCGAAAGCAATGCAGCCTTTTCCGTATCCGCGCGTTTCCGCGCCTGCCCTGAGCGGAGCCGAATGGGTTCATCTGCGGCGATAACCCCTGTGGCCGTTTTTCGTATCTGCGTCCATCCGCGTTCATCGGCGGTTCCTAGAGCCGCTGTTTCGTTGTCGTTAACCTAACAATCCGTTCTCCGTGGTCCTCCGTGGTGCTCCGTGGTGAATCCTGCGTCACTTGACCAGCTTGCCGTCGATGCCGCCGACGCCCTGCGCAGCGGCCGCGTGCTGGCGGATGCGCGGAAAGTCGAAGTCATCCCCGACGTGCAACAGGTGCGCGACATCCTCCTGCCTGCTCTTGATTGGTGCCGCGCTCAGCCTGCCCTGCCTGCCCTGAGTGTAGTCGAAGGGAGTCTGTCGAAGGGGCCTGAACCGAAGGGGCGCGGGCTGGTCGGCATCGCCGCGCCGCCGGCGGCGGGCAAGAGCCTCTTCACCGCCTGGCTGGCCGCCGTCGCGCAGGCGGCGGGGTACTGCGAATTCGCCTTCCTTTCGCTCGACGGCTATCACCTGCCCAACGCCATCCTCGACTCGCGCACCGCAATGGATGGTGGAGCGCGCTGTCCCCAGCGCGCTCAAGGAGGCGCCACACTTCGGGAATTGAAGGGGACGCCGGAAACGTTTGATGCCGTGAGATTGCTGGCGGACCTTCGCGCGCTGAACGGGGGACGGGCGGAGAAGCTCCTGCCCGCGTACAGCCGCGAGCTTCACGACCCGGTCGAGAACGCTGTCCGCGTCGGACCGGAAATCTCCTGGGTCTTTGTCGAGGGTAACTTCCTCTTCATGGACGAATCCCCCTGGCGGGAGATTCGCGGCCTGTTCGACCGGCGCATCTTCATTGACGCCGACGAGGAGTTGCTGTGCAAGCGCCTCGCGTCCCGCCATGCCCTCGCCGGGCGCGACGCCGCTTGGGCCGCCGCACACTTCGCCCGTACCGATGGTCCGAACATCCGGCGCGCGAAATCCTCAGCCCGCTTTGCCGAAGTGGTCCTGCGGTGGACGCGGGAGGGGCGGCTGGTGGTGGGGCGAGTCTGAGTTCACCATTGAGACACGCTTGCCCGCCGGACGTGTGGCGGGGAGGCACGGAGAACCGACAGCGGATTGGGAGAGGGTCATTCCTGTTTGAAATTCACCGAGCCGTTGGGTTGAACCGTGAAGGTCGCGCGGACTCCGAACATGCCATTTGTGGCATAGCCGAAATCGCCCGCAATGACGGTCCCATCCGACAGTGTCCCATGCACCTCGAAACTGGTGTCGCCCCTCAGTCGAAAGGTGCAGGACGCGACACGACCAGCCTTGATGTGCGCCAGGGGATGCTCCTGCCGGGCGACCTTGATGGTCAACCGGGTTATCTCCTTCCCTGAGTTGTTCACAACGATGAGGCGATTTGTGAAGAATATCCAGTAGCACAGAACGACGAGCACCGCCACTGCAACTGCCACAGTTGTCAGCATCCACTTCTTCATCGCTGTAACCTTTGTCAAGGCCCATTCCGTATCCGCGGTTGTCCGCGTTCACCGCTCGACGTAGCTCGCGGTTCTGAGCCTATCGAAGGATCGGCGGTTCACGGCTGTGCAGTTTCGTTGCCCTTGCCTTGAAATGCCGTTCTCTGTGTCCTCTGTGTCTCTGTGGTGAGTCCGGTCGTTATGCCAACTCCGCCACGCTCTTCAGCACATACGTCGGCTGAATGGGGGAGTCCTTCAGCATCTCCGGCGACGTGATTCCCGTCAGCACCAGCGCCGAGTCGCACCCCGCCTCGCGCGCCATCAACATATCGGTCTCCAGCCGGTCCCCGACGATGAGGCATTGCGCGATGGGGAGGCCGAGCCGCTGCGCCGCCACGCGCACCATGGTGGCGGAGGGCTTGCCCGTCATCCGGTCCAGCTTGCGTCCGCTGCACGTCTCGACGGCGGCAATGATCGCTCCGCAGTCGGGGATGTCGCCATTGTCAGTGGGGCAGGCGCGGTCGGGGTTGGTCGCCCACAGTTGCGCGCCGCGCTTCAGCGCTTCATGCGCGAACGCGAGCTTCCCGTAATGGAAGGTACGGTCGAACGCCAGCACGACGATATCGGTCTCCTCCGGCGAGGCGGCGAACCGGAACCCCGCCGCCTGCAACTCCCGTTTGATGCTCGCCTCTCCCACCACGTACAGGCGCGCGCCCGGTGCCTCGCGCTTCAACTCCTCGGTGAGGACGTAGGAGCTATTGAGAATCTCCTCCAGCGCGCAGGAGATTCCCAGCGCGCGGATCTTCTCCACGTATCGGTCGCGGTCGCGCACGGGGTTGTTGGAGAGAAAGATAATGCGCGCCCCGCGTGCGCGGAGCCGCGCCAGCGCCGCGTCCGCGCCGGGGATCAACCGCGAGCCGCGGTAGATCGTCCCGTCGAGGTCGAAGATGTAACCGGCGTACTGCTTCATTGTTCCTCCGACGATGACAAGGGGGAAACCACTGATGAACACGGATACACACTGATACGAAGGCAACGGATGATTGGAGAATTGCGAATGGCGAGTTGCGCGGTGTACGGCAAGGACCGCGCCGGCATCTCTGCTTCACAGGCTTTTTCCGTATCCGCGCTTATCTGCAGCCCGAATCGCTGTTGTCGTTTCTCTCTATCAGTGCTTATCCGTGTTCATCAGTGGTTTCATCCCGTTCGCCGTCCTTCCATCAGGAAGCGGCGAGTTTGCGCAACAGCTTCAGGCTCACGGCGTCCCAGTCCAGCTTCCCCTTCATCCCCTTGGGGGTCTCCAGCACCTTGGGGACCTTCTCGAACCGGCGGTCCTTGAGGATCAGCCCGAACGCCCCCGTGCCCAGGTGTCCCTCGCCGATATGCTCATGCCGGTCAATGCGCGAACCGAGCCCCTGCTTGGCGTCGTTGAAGTGAAACGCCTGCAAGCACTCCAGCCCGATGATCTTGTCGAACTCTGCCATCGTCCTGGCATAGACGTCGGGCGTGCGGATGTCGTAGCCGGCGGCGAAGACATGGCAGGTGTCCATGCAGACCCCCATCCGTTCCTTGCACTCCACCTTGGCTATGATCTCCGCCAGTTCCTCGAAGCGATGTCCCAGGTTCGTCCCCTGTCCGGCGGTGGTTTCCAGCAGCACCTTTACCGGCGAGCCCTTCGTCCGCTCGATAACGCGGTTGAGCGCCTCGGCGACCAGCCGCAGCCCCTCCTGCGTGTCGGCATGGGAGCCGGGATGCATGATGAGCGACGGCAGCCCCAGCGCCCGGCAGCGCTCCATCTCCATCACCAGCGAGTCGAGCGATTTCCGCGCCAGCGCCGCATCCGCCGACGAGAGATTGATGAGGTAGGAATTGTGCGCCACAACCGGCCAGATGCCGAGTTTCTCGCAGCTGTCGCGGAACCCCTGGATTTCCTTCTCCTCCAGCGGACGCGCGGCCCATTGCATGTTGCTCTTGGTGAAGATCTGCATGCAGCGGCATCCGACCTCGCTGCCGCGCAATGGGGCTTGGTCCATGCCGCCGGAGGTGGACATGTGCGCGCCGATCAGCGGATCAATCCCGGACGGCTTCTTCGCTGCCATAGTTCCCTCCTTCCATACGGCCTGTTCACCGCCGAGACGCGGAGGACACGGAGAACGGCAGAACCAAGGAAACCGCCGATGAACGCAGATAGACGCCGATAGGAAGCATGGAAAACGTTTCTAACGTAGCCAGTTCAGTTTTGCTTTCCGTATCCGCGTTCATCGGCGTTTATCGGCGGTTCCAGACGTTGCCGTTTCGTTGTCATTGCCCTGAAATGTCGTTCTCCGCGTTCTCTGCGTCTCCGCGGTGAAGAGACGTCACCGGCACTTGCCGCTGTGCCAGCCCACGAACCGGTTCTTCGTCTTGTCCTTGGACGGCTTCACCAACTGCCCGTCAATGAACGGCTTGAGGTAGGTCATCGGGTCAATCTTCGTGCCGAACACCGCTTTCAGCACGACGGCCAGTTGCTCGGTCGTGAACTGCATCGGCAGGAAACTGAACAAAATGCCCCCCGTGCGCCCGCCGACTGCCAAACGGCGCAGAGCGTCGCCGATGATCGTCGGATGGTCGAACGCCATCCCGTCTGGCGGAAGGTCCACCGGGTGCCACTCGGCGGCGTCCGCATCGCTGCCCGCCTTGGGCACGCGGCCATCGCCTGCGAGAGTCGCCAGGTACGCGACGGAGACCACCCGGCCGCGCGGGTCGCGCTTCGGGTCGCCATAGGCGCCGTTCTGGAGCAGGCAGGAGATCTCGCTCAGGCCGGTCTCCTCCTTGAGTTCGCGCAGCACGGCCGCCTCCAGCGGCTCCTTCATCTGCACGCACCCGCCCGGCAGCGCCCAGCAGCCCTTTTCCGGCTCCCTCTTGCGGCGCACCAGCAGCACCTCCAGCCGCCCCGCCTTGACCCGCAGAACCACGCAATCCACCGTCACCATCGGACGGGGGTGATCGTAACAGCACCGCTGACTGGCCATCGCGCGCTCCTTGCCTTAGTGAACTCTCTCCCCATCCATACAGTATAGCCGTATGTGCGACGGAATGTAACTCTCTCTGCCGTCGCCTCTTGTCCCTGTTGTCCTTGCTGTCCTTGTCGTCCTTGACCGTCCCTGTGGTATAGTGAAGGAAGGCGGGAAAGGAAATCTCCTGTGGACACTCATCAACACATATCGCGCCGTCGTCTGATTCAATGGCTCCTCGCGCCGGTCGTCCTTGTCACCATCGCGCTGGGGTGGCGGTACCCGATCCTCGGCTTCACCGTGCCCGTCGTCATGCTCCTCGGGATCGTCGTCGGCGTGTTCAACGGACGTTACGTTTGCGGCAACCTCTGTCCGCGCGGCGCGTTCTTCGACCGCTATTGGGGGTGGACCGCCCGCCGCCGCCACATCCCGTCATGGATGCGGGAGATGCCGCTGCGCTGGGGGCTCTTTGCCGTGCTGATGGGCTTCATGATCTTCAACATCAGCCGCGACCCCGGCAATTGGCGGCATTGGGGACACGTCTTTTGGCTCATGTGCGTCGTCACCACCGGCCTGGGGGTGCTGCTGGTCATCTTCGTTCACCCGCGCGGCTGGTGCGCCCTTTGCCCGATGGGCACCATGCAGAACTTCCTCGGCGGCGGGCGCGGCCAAATCCGCATCGACGCAGCCCGCTGCAAACTCTGCCACAAGTGCGAACGCGCCTGCCCGATGGACATTCACATCACGACGTTCAAGGACCAGGGATTCATCGCCGACCGCGACTGCCTGAAATGCCGCGAATGCGTCGCCGCCTGCACGTTTGGCGCGCTGGGGGAGGCGTCTCAGCCGGCAGAGGGGCAGCCGCCGCAGGATTCCGCGAAGGGGTGAGGCGCATTGGCCGCGCCGGTCAGAGCTGGGGAAGTTCCCCCGGCGTGAGCGTGGGCGTCCCCTTCTCCTGGGCCGCCTTCGCGGCGGCCTTGCGGGCCTGGTCAATCAGATCGAGCTCCTTCACCGCCTGCTCGGCCTGCTTGGAACCGGGGTAGTACTTGATGATGAGGTTGCAGATGTCCGTCGCGCAGTCGAGATTCCCCTGCCCGCGCGCGCGCATCGCGGCGACCAGCAGCGGAATCTGCGGACGCGACCCTTCGCTGGACGCCACGGTCGTAACCGTTGCGTTCTCCGGCACAGGATCGCTCTTCTTCCCCGGCACCAGCAGATAGGTGGTCAGCCCCAGCACCCCCACGATGCAAATGATGAGCCAGGGGTTGCGCCAGGGGGAGCTTTCCTGCGTGGAGGTCAGGATCGCCTCCTTGCTGATTGAGGCGGGATCCAGCGCGCCGGAGGATATCTGACCCTCCACTCGGTCAATCTCGCGGATCAGCTCCTTGGCCGACTCGATCCGCTTGGCCGGCTCCTTGGCCAGCATCCGCGCCACCAGGTCATCCATACTGCGCGGCAATCCCGGCGCCCATGAACTCGGCGCGTCCACCTGCTGCGTGCGCAGCTTCATGATGATCTCGGTCGGCGTCGTCCCGCTGATCGGCAGCCGCGCCGTCAGGCACTGGTAGAGCACCACCCCCAGGCTGTACAAGTCGCTTCGCCCGTCCACGTGCCGCCCCTGCGACTGCTCCGGCGACATGTACTCCACCGTCCCCAGCACCCCCTGGGTGGCCGTCATCCGGGTCGCGTCGAGCACCTTCGCGATCCCGAAATCCGTCAGCTTCACTTCCTCCTGGGTGGTAAGCATAATGTTTGCCGGCTTGATATCGCGGTGGATGATCCCCTGCGCGTGGCTGTGCTGGAGCGCCTCGGCGCAGGCGCGGATGATCCGCAGCGCCCGCAGCGGCTCCATCTTCTCCTTCGCTTCCAGCAGCGAATCCAGCGAAACCCCGTCCACGAACTCCATCGCGTAGTAATGCGCCCCGTCATAGTCCCCCTGATCGAAAATGCGGACGATGTGGGGGTTGTCGAGCCGCTGGAGGGTCATCATCTCACGCTTGAACCGCTGGAGGAAGACCGGGTCGGCCGCCAACTGCTGGGGGAGCACCTTCACCGCCGCGGGGCGCTGCTGCTCGGTGTCCAGGCACTTGTACACGATCCCCATGCCGCCCTGGCCGAGCTTTTTCTCGATAGTGTACTTGCCGATCCGATCCATCGTTCCATGTCTCCAGATCATCGGCGAGCGCAGAGGGCTTCCCCATCAGCGGAATATACGCCCCCGCGGGCGATTCGTCAAGGCGTGGGCTGGCATCGCGTGTAAGAAAGAAAGAGGGCTCACGCAAAGACGCAAAGGCGCAAAGAACAAGAAAATCAGGAATGGCTGTGCTTTCCATCCGCCGTGCTTTGCGCCTTTGCGTCTTTGCGTGAGACCGCCGTTCGTGTCACCGTGCGTTCACCCAAGTTGATTTTCTCCGTGCACGCAGATTACACTGGTGACAGCTTGCGAGGGGGAGCGACGCACCGCCTGAAAGCGCGCCCGTAGCTCAATTGGATAGAGTGTTGGGCTTCGAACCCAAAGGTTGAATGTTCGAGTCATTCCGGGCGCGCCATCTTCTTCATAAGCGTGTGCGCTCTTGGGCGCATGGGCATTATCTGAAGGCAAGGGAGTCTTCGGCAAATGGAGCAGAATCAGAAAGACGTGGCCGATGTCTGCGCCGAAGATCTTCGGTGGTATGAAGACAACCTACGTCGTTTGCACGATGCGAGCATAGCTGAAAGCCAGCGACTCAGTCGTTATCTCATAACCATGTCGGCATCAGCCATCGGCTTTTCCTTACCCGTTATCACTTACTTCGCCAGAACAGCAGAGGTTCGCTTCGTGTGGGTACTTGTTCTTGCTTGGGTTCTCTTTCTGGTCTGCATTTGCGCGATACTCCGTCTGCACCAATTGTCCGCTGCTGAATACCTAAACGCGGCCGCTTGTCTGGACCAAGCTAGGAAGAAAGGAGAATCGCCAACGGATGCCATGACCCACTATCTTCCCTTCATGAACGCGCTTGACAGTAAGCTAAAGAATTGCAGCCAATGTGCTTTTCTGGCATTCTTTGCGGGCATTTGCCTGCTGTTTGTTTTTGTTGCAGTCAACCTGAAGAAAGGAAGCTAGAAGGTGAGTGAGCCGAAGAGAACTGGTAAGGGCATAATTGGCAAGCTGCATATTCCACGACCTGAGGGCAAGTCAGAGCCTGCTCGTCAGCAGTTGCCCGAAACCATCAAACAGCAGATTATACCTCCACCACCAAAGCCGAAGGGGAAGTAGCGAAGGAGCTTAGCAAGACCATTCCGGCATTCCGGGCGAGTCGGTGTCAGCGCAGTCACGGAGCCACCGGCTCCACCCAGATGGAAACTTTCCGCTCTTGGACGCCCAAGCGTCGGGCCTCTTCGTGCGTCTCGAAGAACAGTTCGATCCAGCCCGCCACCGACCGCCCGCAGCGCCAACATTCCGTCAGCCCAGGAGAACCGCTGTGAGGTGTTCGCAATAAGGGTACGATCGTTCCCAAAATGAGAACAAGACGGACACGCGGTTTCTTTCGCGCCTTTCGCGTGTTTCGTAGTTGCTGGTACCTTGTACCGCCGTTCTCCGCGTCTCCGCGTGAAGCCCGTTGTCGTCGTTGCCCCCGCTCGTTCTTGGCGTCCTTGGCGTTCTTGGCGGTTAACGCCGTTCTCCCCCTTTGCCTGCGCGCCCGCCTATGGCATAATATTCCCGGACGCTTCACGGCGGAAATACATCGCTGAAACCGGACACCTGACAGGAGCGACACATGGTACGCATTGCGATCAACGGCGCGGCGGGGCGGATGGGGCGGCGGCTGGTGGACCTCATCTCGCGCGAGAAAGGGCTGCGCCTGACGGCGACGTTGGAGCAGGCGGGGCATCCCGACGAGCGGCGCGACGCGGGCGAACTCGCCGGCTGCGGCGCCATCGGCCTGACGATCTCTCCAGAGTGGGCCGAACCCTCCGACGTGATGATTGACTTCAGTTCGCCTGAGGGCCTGATGCAGCGCCTCCCCGAGGCGGTCCAAATGAAGTGCGCCCTCCTGGTCGGCACGACGGGGCTGGCCGACCGCGAGAAGGTGGCGCTGGCGCACGCGGCGCACAGCGTCTCCGTCCTGATCGCGCCGAACATGAGCATCGGCGTCAACCTGCTCTTCAGGATCGCGGGCCAGGTCGCCGCCGCGCTGGGGGAGGAGTACGACATCGAGATTGTCGAGGCGCACCACCGTTTCAAGAAGGACGCGCCGAGCGGCACTGCGCTGCGCCTGGCCGAGGAGGTCGCCGAGGCGACCGGCCGCAACATCGAGCGCGATGCCGTGCATGGCCGACATGGGCCGAACACCGAGCGCCGGGCGGGGGAGATCGGTATCCACGCCGTGCGCGCCGGGGACATTGTGGGCGACCACACCGTCCTCTTCTCCACCCTCGGCGAGCGGATCGAGCTGACCCATCGCGCCCACACGCGCGATACGTTTGTGCGCGGCGCAATCCGGGCGGCGCGCTTCCTGGCCGGAAAGCCGGCGGGCATGTACACCATGCGCGACGTTATCGGGGGGTGACGGTCAAGACGACGGCGGCGAACCGCCAAAACGCCAAGGACGCCAAGAGTGGCGGTATGAGGCAACGGCAGGAACGTTCAGCATAGAGGACGCGAAGGGCCCAAAGAACAGAAAGGGGGATGGGGATGGACCGCAGGATAGGGTTTGCTGCTCCGCTGCTGCTCCTTGCCGTCGCCGGAGGGGTCTATTCCTACCTGAACAAGGGGCTGAACCTGTTCGTTTCCAGTCTCGGCGCGGGCTGCTGCCCCGGTTTCAACACGGACTGGCTGACCTTCGTCGTCGCTCTGGCGCTGCTGGCGACCGCGGCCACGGCCTGCTCCCTTCTGTCCAGCCGCCTCTCAGGCTCCAAGCGCTACGCCTACCTGGGGGCATGTTTTGTCCTATTGCTCATGTTCTACCATCTGTTCATGCGGTACAATTTGTGGGAGTAGGGCGCCGTCCGCGGGAATGACACTGGCACAGGGAAGGGGAAAGGCATGCTCGGACAATGGAGATGCTCGGCGTGTGCGGCGGCGGTTCTGACGGCGATCGCGCTGATTCAGCCTGTGCCGGCGGCGACCACGCCGGAGAGCGATCCCGCGCTCAGCTACTCGCAAATGCTCTCCCGGTATCCGAATAACGACAACCTGCGCCTCGCCAGCGCCGGCGAGATGCGCGCCTTTCCCGGCGTCTATCCGATGACCCCGCCCGAGAAGAACGGCTCCTTCCATTTCGTCAACGCCGCGGCCCTCATCAGCGACAGTACGCCGCCCCCCGGCTCCGCCCTCTCCGATAGACCGTACAAAGGGGACCGGCGCGCGCTTGAACAATGGGTGACCAGGAACGCCGCCGCGCTCGGCGGCCTGCGCACCGGCGCGGCCATGGCCGAATGCTCCTTCCCGGTCATGTTCTACAAGGACAGCGGGCTGCCGGCCGGTCCCGAGATCATCATGCCGCAGATGCTCCGGTTGGCGCGGCTCGCCACCGATGCCGGTTTCCTGGCCGAACTCAAGGGGGATGCCGAGGGGGCGCGCCAATGGTATCTCACGATCACCCGCATGGGCTTGTTGATGCGCCACGGCAGCGAGAGTGAAAGCATCACCGGCATCACCATCATGGAAGTGGGCGCCGTCCAACTCGCGCGCCTGGTCGCCAACGCCGACCTTCGCCGCGGCGAGCTGGATGCCATGGTCAACACGCTCCGCAACCAGGAAGTGACCCCCGAGGAACTCCGCGGGCTCCTGGCCGACGAGGTGCTGTCAGCGCTGGTCCGCGCGCAGAAGGAGAAACTCTCCACCAATATGGGCGCGCCGTTCGACTCCGAGGAGTACCGCAGGGAGGCCGCGCGCGTCCAACTGACCTTCAACGACTCCTGGTTCAGCCTCCTGGGCGCCGGCAAACTGAACGCCGTGCTGGGCCAGTTGGCGCGTGCCCAGGTCGCCGTCAATGCGGATCCGGACGAACGGTTCCTGGAATGGCGCGTGAAGCTGGCGCAGACGGACCTGCTGATGAGAGTGGAGCAGACGCGCGCGGCCATGGACGTCTTCCTGCGCAATACCCACCAGCTCCCGGAGAAGCTCGACGAACTCGTCCCCGCGTACTTGCCGCAGGTGCCGCTTGACCCCTTCTCCGGCACGCCGCTCCGTTACGCCCAGACCGAAAAGGGGTGGAAGCTATGGAGCGTCGGTTATGATCGCAAGGACGACGGCGGCATCACTGGCGACCCCGGTACCCTCTGGGTCGGACCGGACTTTGTCTTCTTCTCCGACCTCCCCTCGAACCTTCAGTACCGCAGCCGCGGGGCCGTCAGCGGGCCGGCGACGTGAGCAGGGGGGCGGCGGCGGCATTCACCGCGGAGACGCAGAGTGCGCGGAGAACGGCGGCTGGGGAAACGGTAACGGCATCCACCACGGAGAACACGGAAGGCACGGAGAACGAACTTGTGGGGTAAAGGGCAACGAGGCCCAACACCGAGGCGCCCCGTGCTTGGTCTCGTGAGAACTGAAGGACCCCGCCCGCGCGTCTAACCCTGCGATTCCGGCTTCTCCAGGTAGTCCTTGACGGCCTTCAGAAACTTCGCGGCGATAGCGCCGTCGGTGGCGCGGTGGTCGGCGCTGAGCGTTACGGACATGATGGAGCGGATGCCTATCGCGCCATCTACCACCACCACCTTTTGCGCGATGCGCCCGGTCCCCAGGATGCAGCTCTCGCCGAGGTTGATGACGGGGAGGAAGTTCTCCACGTCGTACATCCCCAGATTGCTCAGCGTCATGCAGCCCCCCTCGTACTCGTCGGGGGTGAGCTTCTTGGAGCGCGCCTTCTCGACCAGCCGCGCGCTCGCCTGCGCCGTCTGTTCGAGGGTCAGTTTGTGCGCGTTCTTGACCACCGGCACGATCAGCCCTTCCTCCAGCGCCACCGCGAGGCCGATATTCACCTCGCCGCGCTGGCGGATATGGTCCCCGCCCCATGCGACATTCATCGCCGGGTTGTCGAGCATCGCCTTGGCGCAGGCGCGGATGATGATGTCGTGGAAGGCAATGCGCGTCTTGCCGCTCTCGTTCAGCTTCTTGCGCAGGGCCGCCGCGGCGGTCATGTCAATGTCCATCATCAGGTAGAAGTGGGGCGTCTCGCGCTTGGACTTCGTCATGCGATCAGCCACCACGCGGCGCATGGCGGAAAGCTCGATGCGTCCGGCCGCCGGGGTGGCGGCTGAGGCGGTCGCAACGGCGGGCTTGGCCGCGAGAATGTCTTCCTTGGTGACGCGCCCCTCCGGACCGGTCCCTTTGATGGAGGTGATATCCACGCCGCGCTCGAACGCCAGCGCCGCGGCCGCCGGAGTGGACTTCACCGCATTGCGGCGGGCCACGTAGGCAGTCACGTCCTGTTCGACGACCCGTCCGCCGGGACCCGAACCGCGCAGCGCCTGAAGCGGGACTTTCTCCGCTTCGGCCAGCTTGCGCGCGCGGGGAGAAACGAACTGCCTGCCGCCGGCCTCGGCGATGGCGGGGGCGGCCGTCTCGACGGCGGCGGCCTGAGTAGGGGTCGCGGCGCCGGCCTTCGGCGCGGCGGCGGGTTGCTCGCCGCGTCCAACAGCGGCCAGTTCATTCAGGTTCGCCGGCAGCGCGTCGTTCGGCTCGCCCACCAGCGCGATCACCGTGTTCACCGGCAGTACGGCCCCCTTCGCCGCCAGCACCTTGCGCACCGTGCCCGAGAAGAGCGACTCCACCTCCAGCGTCGCCTTGTCGGTCGTGATTTCGAGGAGCACCTCCCCCTTCTGTATCTTGTCGCCTTCGGCCTTGCGCCACTTCTCGACGGTCGCCTCGGTCATCGTTTCGCCGAGCTTGGGGAGGAGAACTTGCTGAATCATGGCTTGCTCCTATGCTTTGACGATTTCGCGAATGGCCTTTTCAATCGCCGCTTCGTTCGGGATGGCGGCATCCTCGAGGACGGGGCTCATCGGCACCGGGACGTTCGCCGCGCACAGCCGGCGGATCGGCGCGTCCAGGAAATCGAAGGCATGCTCGTTCACCTTCATCGCGATTTCCGCGACGGCGTTCCCTTCGCTGCACCCTTCGGACACCAGCAGCAGCCGGCCGGTCTTCTTGACGGAGGCCAGGATGGCGCGCAGGTCCAGCGGCTTCAGCGTGCGCAGGTCAATCATCTCCGCGTCAATCCCGTCGGAGGCGAGCTTCTTGCAGACCTTCTCGCAGCGCAGCGCCATGCGGGAGTAGCTGACCACCGTCACCTGTTTCCCCTCGCGGCGGACGACGGCCTTGCCCATCGGCACCGTATAGTCTCCGTCCGGGACCTCCCCCTTGTTGCCGTAGAGCATCTTGTGCTCGATGAAGAGCACCGGGTCGTTGGAGCGGATGCAGGTCTTGAGCAACCCCTTGGCGTCGGCGGGGGTGGCCGGGCAGGCGATGAGGATGCCCGGGACGTGCATGAACCACGCTTCAAGGCTCTGGGAGTGCTGCGCGGCGATGCAGCGGCCCGCGCCCGCCTCGGTGCGCAGGACCATCGGGACGCTCGTCTTGCCGCCGAACATGTAGCGGTTCTTCGCCCCCTGATTGCAGAACTGGTCCATCGCGATGGTCATGAAGTCCATGTACATGATCTCGGCGACGGGGCGGTAGCCGCACATGGCCGCGCCGACGGCCGCGCCGGTGATGGCCGCCTCGCTGATGGCGGTGTCGCGCACGCGCTCCGGGCCGAACTCCTCGTACAGTCCGCGGGTCGCGCCGTACGCGCCGCCATAAATCCCCACGTCCTCTCCGAGGACGAATACCTTCGGGTCGCGCAGCATCTCCTCGCGCAGCGCATCGCGGATTGCCTGCCAATAATTGATTTCAGCCATTTTTCGTACCTTGGTTCGTTCAGTATTAAACCACTGATGAACACTGATAAACACTGATGACGGAAGAAACGATCAGACGACCAGCCGTTCCCATTCCAGACGCGTCTTGCTGAAGTTGATGAGCAACCCGACGCGCAGTCCCGAAATGCGAAGGTAATTCAGTACTTGTGCGCGATGCACGTCGGTCAAGCAGTCAACAGCCTTTGTTTCCACGAGTACCTTGTCGTCAACGACGAGGTCGGCAATGTAATTCCCGACCTGTTTTTCGCGAAAGAAGACTCGGAACTCCTTCTCAACGGCAACTTGGCGCCCGTCCAAAGTCAATTCCCACGCCAACGCATTCTGATATACATTCTCGAGCAACCCGCACCCGAGCGCGTTATGGACCGCGATGGCCGCGTGAATAATGCCACTTGTGATGTCACTGAAAGGGCAGTCGGGGCGCACGTACTTCTGTTCTTCCCGGTCTTGTAGCCTTGCGTCGCCGTGAGCCTCTTTATCAGTGTTCATCAGTGTCCATCAGTGGTTCCACTATTTCTGCGGGACGTACGCCTCCAAGCCGTACTTCCCTTCAATCCACTCCGCATAGACATCTTCGAGGAGCGTGCTGGGGTCGGGGTCGGGGGACTGCTTGAGCGCGAAATCCTCCGCCTCGATCATCTCCTGGTCCACGGACTTCTGGACGGCATCCACCTCCGCCTGGGTCATGATCTTTTCCGCCAGGAGCTTCTGGCAGAAGAGCTTGATCGGGTCGCGCTCGGTCATCCAGAAATGCTCCTCCTCGCGCGTGCGGTAGTTGCGGGGGTCGCTGCGCGAATGCCCGCGCCAGCGATAGGTCTTGCACTCGATCAGCGTGGGGCCTTCTCCCTTGCGCGCGCGGGCGACGGCCTTCTCGACGGCCGTCTTCACCGCCAGCAGGTCCTGGCCGTCCACGATCTCGCTCGGCATGTTGTAGGCGGCGCCGCGCACGGCGATGTCCTGCACGGAGCAGGCGCGCGCGACCGAGACCGACATCCCGTACAGGTTGTTCTCGCAGACATACACCACCGGCAGTTTCCAGACGGCCGCCATGTTGAGCGACTCGTGGAAGGTGCCGTTGTTGGAGGCACCGTCGCCGAAGAAGCAGAGCGTCACCTGCCCCTTCCCGTTCATCTTGCAGGCCAGCGCCGCGCCGGTGCCGACGGGGATGTTCCCCGCCACGATGCCGGTCGCCCCCAGGTTGCCCGCGCGCACGTCGGCGATGTGCATCGAGCCGCCTTTGCCCTTGCAGTAGCCGGTCGCCTTGCCGCAGAGCTCGGCGAGCATGAACTTCAGTTCGCCGCCGCGCGCGACGCAGTGGCCGTGGCCGCGGTGTGTGCTGGTGATGTAGTCCTCCGGGCCGATGGCGGCGCAGGCGCCCACGCCCACCGCCTCCTCGCCCGCGTACACGTGCGACGCGCCCTTGAGCACGTCGCGCGCCAGCAGTTCGAAGACCTTCTCTTCAAACGCGCGAATACACATCATCTTCCGGAGGTAACCTGCGTACTCCTCCTTGTGGGATTCGACGGTTGCTGCTTTCCTGGCCATGGAGTATTCCTGTAGCGAAGGACCGCTCAATAAAGGAAAACATTATTGTAGCGGTGGGGCAGATTTTCGTCAAACGAGAAACGGATTCAACGTCCAACACGGTGCGCACTGCGCACCTGATCCAACGTCCGACGTCCAACGTTCAGGGAACGACCAACAACGAACAACGAAGGGACGCGAGGCGGCCAATGTCGTTCTTGCCGTCACTTGAACGTTGAAAGTTGGACGTTGAATGTTGAACGTTGAACGTTGAGTCCGTTACCTTGGCGACTTCGCCCCGGTCGTCCCCGGAGGAGGCGGCGTGCCGCTGTCGCGGAAGTACTGCTGGCAGGCCGGGCGCGTGATCTCCCACGCCTCGTCAAATGCCGTCACCAGCGCCTTGCCGAGGGGCCCCTTGCGGCAGGCCGCCAGGTTGGTCTTCAAATGCTCCACCTTGCTCGCTCCCAGCAGCAGCCCGTCGCTTTGGGAGTGATGAAGCAGCCAGCGCAGCGCCGCCTCGCCCAGCGAGATGCGCGCGCGTTGCGCCGCCTCGCCGACCGCCGAGACGGCCTCGAAATATTCCTGCTTCCAGAACCGGTCGCGATAATACACGTTGGCGAAACGCCCGCTCTCCGGCTGCGTTGCCGGGTCGGCGTGCTTGCCCGTCAGCAGCCCGCCTGCTAGGGGGTTGTAGGCGATGAAATCCACCCCGAAGTGCCGGCAGGCCGGGAGGCACTCCCGTTCCACGTCGCGCGTCACCGCGTTGTACATCCCCTGGTAGATGATCGGCGGCGGCCAGTCGTTCTTCAGGCAGAGCATCACCACCTCGGCCACCTGCCAAGAGGCGTAATTGCTCAGCCCGATCTCGCGCAACTTCCCCTCCGCGCGCAGCGCCGCGCACGTCTCCAGCGTCACCTCCAGCGGCGTCTCGTTGTCGGGGGCGTGCAGGTAGAACAGGTCCACGGTCGGCAGCTTCATGCGCTTGAGGCTCGTCTCCAGTTGCCCGCGGACGGAGGCGGGGGTCAGCCCCCGCGGCTTGCCCGGACCGGGCCGGACCGGATACGCCTTCGTGGCCAGGAAGACGCGCTCGCGCTTCGTCCCCTTGAGCAGCTTGCCCACAATCGTCTCGCTGTGCCCTTCGGTGTACGTGGAGGCGGTGTCCACCCATGTATGTCCCGCGGCCAGGAACATGTCGAGCATGACAGAGGCTTCCTTCTCGCCGGTCTGGCCGCCGAATGTCATCGTGCCGAGGGCGATTATTGGGGCGGGCCTTTTCATGTGTCTTGAGGTGGGCATCGGATTCTCCGGGAGAAAGACGATTTACGATTGGCGATTACTGATTACCGACTTGCGATTTCCGCATCACCGCAACTTGTCCAAACACTCCGCCAGCGTCTTGACCGGGTGCAACTTCAACTCCTTCGGCACGGCGGGGAGGTCGCCGGAGTCGGCGGGGATGAAGGCGTGGCGGAAGCCGAGCTTCGCCGCCTCGCGCAGGCGCGACTCCAACTGGCTCACGCCGCGCACCTCGCCGCCAAGGCCGACCTCGCCGACGACGATCGTGTCGCGCGCGATGGGGAATTCCTGGAAGGAGGAGGCCATCGCGCAGGCGACCGCCAAATCAGCCGCGGGCTCATCCACTTCGACCCCACCCGCGACGTTCACGAACACATCCTGCCCGACCAGTTGCAGTCCCGCACGGCGCTCCAGCACCGCCATCAGCACGCAGGCGCGGGCGTAATCCACCCCCGTCACCTTGCGCTCCGGCGAGCCGTACCGCGCCGTCGAGAGCAGCGCCTGCACCTCGACCAGCAGCGCGCGCGTCCCCTCCATGCAGGGCACCACCACCGCCCCGGTCGCCGCCTCGTTGCGGTCGCCCAGGAACAGCCGCGACGGATTCGCCACCTCCGCCAGCCCCTCGCGCGTCATCTGGAAAACGCCGATTTCGTTCGTCGGCCCGAAGCGGTTCTTCACCGCGCGCAGCAGGCGGAAGGCGTGGTGGCGGTCCCCCTCAAAGTAGAGCACCGTGTCCACCATATGCTCCAGCGTGCGCGGCCCGGCGATGGCGCCGTCCTTCGTCACGTGCCCCACCAGGAACATCGGATGCCCGCGCTGCTTGGCGTGCGCGATGAGCCGCGCCGCCGACTCGCGCACCTGCCCGACGCTCCCCGGCGCGGTCGGCAGTTCCGGGAGAAAGACCATCTGGATCGAATCAATGATGAGCAACTGCGGCTCGACGCGCTCCACCTCGCGCAGGATGCGCTCGACGCTTGTCTCCGCCAGCAGTAACAGTTGCGGCGTTGCGACTCCGAGCCGCTCTGCGCGTAGCTTGGTCTGGAGCAACGACTCTTCGGCGGTGACGTAGAGCACGCGCAGGCCGTCCGCGGCGATCTTCGCCGCCGCCTGCAACAGGAGAGTGGACTTCCCGATCCCCGGGTCGCCGCCGATGAGGATCGCCGACCCGAGCACCGCGCCGCCGCCGAGGATGCGGTCGAACTCGGCGATGCCGGAGTTGATGCGCGGCGCGTCCACGGGCTGGATTTCGGTGATGGGCGTCGCCTCGGTTGGCGCGTAGACCGGGCGGCCCGACTTCGGCTGCGCCTCCTGCTGCTCCTCGACCAGGGTGTTCCATTCCTGGCACTCCGGGCAGCGCCCCGCCCACCGCGGCTGCTGCGCGCCGCATTGCTGACAAACGTAGATGACTCGGTTCTTTGCCATGATGAAAGGACAGACTACGTGAGCGGGGGATGGGTGTCAAGGGAGTCCGTCTTATCCGTCCTATCGGTCCAATCCGTTTACCCCGCTCCGATCGCCTCCGCCACGGCATGCCCCAGGTCCCGGCAACCGGCCAGGTCGGCATCCGTCGGCTGCCACTTGGCGCGGACCCCCGCGCGCACGATCTGGATGTTGCAGCGCGCCAAGTGCTCCTCCAACTGCTTGACGTGTTCGCCGCTCCAGCCGTAGCTGCCGAACGCCGCCCCCACCTTGTTCTGGAACCGCAGCCCTTTCAGGTCCTCCAGGATCGGCGTGATCGTCGGCAGCAGTCCCTGGTTGATCGTCGGCGAACCGATGAGCACCCCCTTGGCCTTGAAGATCTCGGTGATCACGTCATTGCGGTCGCTGGTGGCCATGTGGAAAATCTTGAAAGGCACGCCCAGGTCCGCCAGCCCCCGCCCGATGGCCTCGGCCATGCGGCGTGTCGCCTGCCACATCGTGTCGTACAGGATCACCGCGCTGCGCTCCGGCTTCTGCGCCGCCCACTCCTGGTACTTCGTGACGATCTGCAGCGGCTCCTTGCGCCAGAGGACGCCGTGGCTCGGCAGGATCATCTCCACCGGCAGGTTCATTGCCACCACCTCGTCAATCTTCTTCGTCACCATCTTGCTGTACGGCGTCAGAATGTTGGCATAGTACTTGATCGCCTCCTGGTACAACTCGTCGTTGTCCACCTGGTCGTTGAAGCGGAACGCCGTGGCATAGTGCTGCCCGAAGGCGTCGTTCGGCATCAGCACGTTGAGGCCGGCCGCATACGTGAACATGCTGTCGGGCCAGTGGAGCATCGGCGCCTCGACGAACACCAGAGTGTTCTTCCCCAAGCCAAGGGTGTCACCGGTGCCGACCGCCTTGAAGTTCCAGGGCTGATGGTAGTGCCCCGGCACGCTATCCATGCCGCGCTTGGAGACGACCACCGTGGCGTTCGGGCAGTGGCGCATCACGGCGGGCAGGCTGCCGGAATGGTCCGGCTCGGCGTGGTTCGTGATGACGTAATCAATCCGCGCCGGATCCACCACCTCGCGGATGTTCTCGATCAACTGGTCCCGGAAGGGGCTCCAGACGGTGTCCACCAGGGCGATCTTTTCGTCCATGATGAGGTAGGAATTGTAAGTCGTTCCGCGATGGGTGGAGAGTTCGTGTCCGTGGAAATGCCGGATCGCCCAATCCACCACGCCGACCCAGTACAGCCCCTTCTTCAGTTCAGTCGCCATCGTTGATCCTCCGCCCAGGGTACCTCTGTTTTTCGAGAATGCGCATGTAATTCCAACATACCCCCTCATGCGAGGCGGTGCAAGGGGTGGACGCTTGCCGGCGAAAACCAGTTGACACCCCGCCCCGATTACATGATACTGTGCCGGCGCGGCGAAGGGCGCAACATCACGGGAGGGTAAGATGCCGCTGCTGGTCGTAGTTCTCTTCGTGGCCGTCGTCATCGGCCTCCTCATCTACAACGCGTACGCTGCCGGCAAGCGCCGTCAGGAGCTTGCGGCGTGGGCCGCGCGCAATGGGCTGCGATTCAGCGCTTCTAACGTCTATGGCTTGGACTCGCGCTATGCGGAGTTTCAGTGCCTCAGCCATGGCGATAACCGGTATGGCTACAACATTGTTGAAGGAGAGTGGGCGAAGCGCCCTTTGCACGCATTCGACTATCACTACGAGACCCACTCCACCGACTCCAAAGGAAGGCGTCGCACTCAGCACCATCACTTCTCCGCGGCCGTGATCTCCAGCGCCGTGCCGCTCAAGCCGCTCTTCATCCGGCCCGAGGGATTCATGGACAAGGTGGGCGAGTTCTTCGGCATGGATGACATTGACTTCGAATCGGCGGAGTTCAGCCGCCGGTTCTTCGTGAAAGCGCCGGACAGGAAATGGGCGTTCGACGTGCTTCATCAGCGCACGATCGAGTTTCTTCTGCCCCGTCCGCAGTTCCATATCCAGTTCGGCCTGCGCTGCGTGATGATCTACCGTGACAGCACGTTCGCCGTGGAGGACTTCGAGTCGGCCGTTGAGACGGTGAATGGAATCCTGGACCGGTTTCCGGAATACCTGGTCCAGCAGCAGCAATCGGCGTCAACATAGAAAGGTGGGTGGGCGATGAGCGAGGGAGTGTTTGTGGTACTCATCGTGTTGTTTGTGATCGTGGTTCTGCCGCTGCTGTTCGCCGTTGCCATGTACAACGGCCTGGTCCGCCTGCGAAACTTCGTCAAGGAGTCATGGGCGACCATTGACACCGAATTGAAGCGCCGATATGACCTGATCCCGAACCTGGTGGAGACGGTGAAAGGATACGCCGGGCACGAACAGGAGACGCTGAAGATGGTGGTCGAGGCGAGGAACCGCGCCGTCGCATCGGTCGGCTCGCCGGCGTCGCAGGCGAAGGATGAGAACGTCCTGGTCGGCGGCTTGCGGCAACTCTTTGCGTTGGCGGAGAGCTACCCGAACCTGAAAGCCAATGAAAACTTCCTGAAACTCCAGGAGGAACTGTCCAACACCGAAGACCGCATTCAGGCGGCGCGCCGTTTCTACAACGCCAACGTGCGTGAGTACAACACCCGGATCGAAGTCTTCCCGTCCAACCTCATTGCGGGCATGTTCGGCTTCCAGAAGGCCGAGTTGTTCGAGATCGACGATGCGGTCATCCGCAACGCCCCGCAGGTCAAGTTCACGAAGCCGGCTTAGGCGCCCTGCGGGCTTCGAGGCATGTGCGCTGTGGGCATCGGTAGGGGCGTAGCATGCTACGCCCCCATGAGCAATATCTCGCTTCTTGTTTAGGGTTTCCCCTCCTGCTACCATCGTACGCATGAACAAGAAGGAACTATTCAAGGCGTATTACCAGATGCTCCTTGCGCGCAGTTTTGAGACGCGCGTCGCCGAGCAATACACGAAGGGGCGCATCGGGGGGTTCTGCCACCTCTACAGCGGCGAGGAGGCGGTGGCGGTCGGCGCGCTCTGGCACCTGCGCAAAGAGGACTACGCCATCGGCTCCTACCGCGACCACGCCTACTACCTCATCCGCGGCGGCGATCCGGCCGCCGCCATGGCGGAACTCTTCGGCCACTCCGACGGCTGCTGCAAGGGAAAGGGGGGTTCCATGCACCTCTTCAGCCGCGAACTCAATTTCATGGGGGGCTACGCCATCGTTGCCGGCGCATGCCCCATCGCCGTCGGCCTCGCGCAGTCCGTTGTGTATAAGAAGGAGAAGCGAGTTGTCCTGTGCTTCTTCGGCGACGGCGCGACCAACCAGGGGGTGTACCACGAGGCGCTGAACATGGGCGCGCTCTACAAACTCCCCCTCGTCTGGGTCTGCGAGAACAACTACTACGCCATCGGCACCAGCGTCGCGCGTTCCAGCGCGCAGGAATCGCTGGCGGCGAAGGCGGCGGCGTACGGCATGCCGGTCGAGACGGTGGACGGGATGGATTTCTTCAAGATGCAGTCGGTCGCCGAGCGCGCCATCGCGCGCGCGCGCGAGGGGAAGGGGCCGAGCTTCATCGAGGCCAAGTGCTATCGCTACCGCGGCCACTCCATGTCCGACCCCGGCACCTACCGGAGCAAGGAAGAGGTGGCGTACTGGAAGAAGCGCGACCCGATCCCCCGGCTCAAGGCGGCCATCAAGCACGACTTTGAGGTTGGTGACGAGGAGTTCGATGCCATTGACGAGAAGGTGCGCAAGCTGCTGGACGATGCCGTGAAATTCGCCGAAGCTGGCCACGAACTTCCTGTGGACAAGCTATATGAGGACGTGTACGCCGAGTGACGCTGCGCACACGTCACCATTCGTCTCGCCGTTCGTCCGTGTCCGTCCGTGCTTCTGTCCGTGTCCGTCCATTTTTCTCAATTCGTCAGGTTGCCGCCATGCCGAACCTCAGCTACCGCGACGCGATCAACCAGGCCCTGGCCGAGGAAATGCGGCGCGACGAAAAGGTCGTCGTGTTCGGCGAGGATGTGGCCCAGTATGAGGGTTCCTTCAAAGTGACGCGCGGCCTCCTCAAGGAGTTCGGCGAGCGGCGCGTCTTCGATACTCCGATCTCCGAAGCGGCCATCATCGGCTCCGCGATCGGCATGGCGCTGGGCGGGCTGCGACCCGTTCCGGAACTGATGACCGTCAACTTCGCGTACGTCGCCATGGACCAGATCCTCAACCATCTCGCCGTCATGCGCGCCATGTTCGGCGGCCAGTGTACGCTGCCGGTCACCATCCGCATGCCCGGCGGCGGGGGACACCAACTCGGCAGCCAGCACTCGCACAGCCTCGAAGTCTTCTTCATGCACACCCCCGGCCTCAAGGTGCTCTATCCCGCCACCCCCGCCGACGCCAAAGCGCTGCTCAAGGCCGGCATCCGCGACGACAACCCCGTCATCTTCCTGGAGCACGAAGGCCTTTACAGCTTCGCCGATGAAGTCCCCGATAATGTGGAGCCGGCCGTCATCGGAGAGGCGGCGGTCATCCGTTCCGGCAAGGACATCTCCATCATCTCCTATGGCGCGATGCTCCACGTCGCCCTTGACGCCGCCGTGCAACTGGAGAAGGAGGGGGTTGCTGCCGAGGTCGTGGATCTGCGCACTCTGCGCCCATGGGACAAGGAGACCGTCGCCGACTCCGTCGCCCGGACCCACCGCGCCGTGATTGTTGAGGAGCCGCCCCCCGTCTGCGGCGTCGGGGCGGAGGTTGCCGCGAACATCTGCGAAATGATCTTCGACGATCTCGACGCGCCCGTCGCGCGCGTTTCCGGGGCGGACGTTCCGCTCCCCTATGCGCGCGACCTGGAGCAGGCCTGCATCCCGCATGCGGCGGACGTCCTCCGCGCGGCGCGCAAGACACTTGGCCACGACTGAGGAACGAGGAATCTCTCAACACGGAGGGCCGCGGAGAACGGCGAGAACTGAAGGCTGACTACTGAGAACTGAGAGTGCTCTGTAGAAACCATCCAGTGAACCCCCGAAGGGGGTGATGGACATTATCCCACGGCGAGCGAAGTGAGCCGTGGGATAATGTCCGACGGCCGCTTCGCGGCCTGACAAGTGGAGCGGCATGGTTTCTACAGGGCAAACTGAGAGCAGAAAGAATGCTCCGCACCTCGTATTCCGTATCCGCGTTCATCGGCGTCTATCGGCGGTTCATGACGTTGTTGCCTCACGTCGTTGGCCTGATTTGTCGTTCTCCGTGTTCCTCCGTGTTCTCTGTGGTGAACAGGCCGTAAAGAGGAAGAAGCCATGTACGAAGTCACAATGCCGAAACTCTCCGATAGCATGACGGCCGGCAAGATCATCGAATGGAAGGTCAAAGAGGGGCAGCCGGTCCGGGAGGGCCAGACCATCGCCGAGGTCGAATCCGACAAAGCCGCCATGGAACTGGAGTGCTTCCACAGCGGCATCCTGAGCAAGATCGTTAAAGGGGACGGCGCGGAGGTGGCGGTGGGGGAGGTCATCGCCTATATCGCCGCCGACGGGGAAGCCGCCGCGGAGCCGAATGAAGACCTTGCGAAGGTTCGTGCAAACCCTCGCAAGGTTCGTTCTCAGGCGGAGCCGACACCCACTGCCGCGCAAGCGCCTTCCCCAAAGTCGGCGGCGGCCAAGGCTGCGGCCCGTATCCCCATTTCCCCCTATGCCCGTAAGTTGCTTGAGGAGAGCGGGATAGACCTAGGTACGATCAAAGGCTCCGGCCCCGGCGGGCGGGTCATCGCGGCGGATGTGGAGAGCGCTGTTGTAGGGGCAAAGCATGCCTTGCCCCTACGCGGGGAAGGCGCGCCGACTCCGACTCCGCGCAGACCCTCGCCCGATGATGACCTCCCCCCCATCGAAGTTGCGCCCGGCGAGGCGGATGTGGAGGAGGCGTCCTTTCGCATGAAAACGCAGGCGCGCCTCGTCACCGCCAGCAAGCGCACCATTCCGCACTTCTACGTCACGCGCAGCGTCGAGATGCACGGCATCGTCGCGCGCAAGGAGGGGCTCAAGGCGCGCTACGGCGCCACAATCACCCACGTCATCATGTTCGCCTGCCTCAAGGCGCTTGCCGCCCACCCCGAAGTCAACCGCAGCTACGACCGAGGGCGCATCATCAAGTGGAAGGGGATCAACCTTGGTCTTGCCGTCGAGACCGACCAGGGGCTCACCGTCGTTGTCATCCCCAACGCGCAGAGGCTGGGTCTCAAGGAACTTGCTGACTCCGTCCGCGCCTTGGTCGAACGCGCCCGCGCGGACAAGCTCACGGCCGAGGACCGACGCCACCCCACCTTCACCATCAGCAACCTCGGCATGTTCGACGTCGAGCAATTCGAGCCGATCATCGCCCCGCCATCCGCCATCACGCTGGCCGTCAGTTCCATTCTGCCCACCCCGGTCGTGCGCGACGGCAAGCTGGAAGCAAGGGAGGTGATGAAGCTCACCATCTCCTGCGACCACCGGGTCATTGACGGTGTCCAGGCGGCGAAATTCCTTCGCGACCTGGGGGCGGCGCTGGAGGATGCGGACGGGCTGTTGACGACAACGGATTGAACTGCCAAGGTCGCCAAGAACGCGAAGGACGGCGGAGACGGGCAACAGCGCTCACGCGGAGGCGCGGAGAACGGCGGAAGAAGGCAACAACGACAAGGTGCACGCGAAACCGCGTTGCCTCATCTGCGTCCATCGGCGGTTCCCCCCGTTGCCGTCCCCGTTGTTCACTCGTTGACCGGGAACTGAATCTCCGTGACGTATTCCTTCGGGTCGGTCTTCCCCTTGGTGTCCGGACGCTTGATGTAAACTTCGCGCGGCGCGCCGGCGGCTTCGAGGCCTTGGGCGTCCATCCACGCCAGCATTTCGGCGTAGTGGGCCGGGATCTGCTCGTACGGCCCCTTCACCTGGCTATACGCCACCATGCAGGCGGGGAAGCTCTTCAGCTTCAGCTTGCCCTCCACCTTCGGCGCGGTGGCCACCGGAAGGCAAACCTCGAACCGGCCCGAGTTCGGGTCGAACTCGTTGGGCGGGTCGAGGAACACGGTGAAAGCCGCTCCGGCCGCCTTCACGTTGTTCTTCTTCGCCCAGGCGTTCAACTCGTGGTACACGAAGCCGATCTGACTGTGCGCTCCCATGTGTTCGAGGCAAACCGCCGTCTGCGCCGGAATCCGTTTCTTCTCCAGTTGTTCCATCCCTTGTCTCCTGATCAGTTCCCTTCAGTGGTTTCTTTCAGTCAGACCGGCGAGAACTCCGACTTCGCCGCCCCGCACTCAGGGCAGACCCAGCTATCCGGAAGCTTCTCGAACGTCATCCCAGGGGGGATATCATTCTCCGGGTCCCCTTTGGACGGATCATAGACGTACCCGCACACGTTGCAGAGGTATTTCTGCATATCAGCCTTCTCCAATTTGTCAGTGCCGATCTGCGGTCAGGGCATTCAGCATAACCGGAGCGCGCACGCGCCGCAAGCGCCCTTCACGTCGGCCGGAAAAGGGGTCGGGCTACTTTTCGGGCGCTGGAAAAGTTGCCTGACCCTCTTTTCCCCCTTCGTCATCCGCGCCTCGTCATTTACCCCATCATCGCCTTCAAGTCCGCCTGCGGCGTGGTGATCGGCGTCAGTTGGTAGTTCTCCACCAGCACCTTGAGCGCTGCGGGGGTGATGAACGCCGGGAGGCTCGGCCCGATCCGCATATTGCGCAGACCCAGGTGGAGCAGCGTCAGCAGGATCACGCACGCCTTCTGCTCATACCAGCTCAGCACCAGAGAGAGCGGCAGGTCGTTCACCGGCAGGTTGAACGCCTTGGAGAGCGCCAGCGCGATCTGAATCGCTGAGTAACTGTCGTTGCACTGGCCCACGTCCAGCAGGCGCGGGATTCCCCCGATATCGCCGAAGTCGAGCTTGTTGAACCGGTACTTCCCGCACGCCAGCGTCAGGATGACGCAGTCCTTGGGTACCGCCTGGGCGAACTCCGTGTAGTAGTTGCGCCCCGGCTTGGCGCCGTCGCAGCCGCCGATCAGGAAGAAGCGCTTGATGGCCCCCTTCTTCACCGCCTCAATCACCGGTCCGGCCACCTTCATGACTGCATCATGCCCGAAGCCGACCAGTATTGTCTTCTCCGGCGCATCCTCCTTGAATCCTTCCGCCGCAAGAGCCGCGTCAATGACCGGCTTGAAGTTGCCGTCGCTGATGTGCTTGATTCCCGGCCAGCCGACCACTCCGGTGGTGAACAGCCGCTTCTCGTACGCCTTGGCGGGGCGCATGAGGCAGTTGGTCGTCATCAGTATCGCGCCGGGGAACGCGCTGAACTCCTTCTGCTGCTCCTGCCATGCGCCGCCATAGTTGCCGACGAGGTGCTTGTACTTCTTCAGCGCGGGGTAGCCGTGGCACGGCAGCATCTCGCCGTGGGTGTAGACGTTGATCCCTTTCCCCTCGGTCTGCTTGAGCAGTTCCTCCAGGTCCTTGAGGTCGTGGCCGGAGACGACGATGGCCTTTCCCTTCACCGGCGTCACGCGGACCGGGGTGGGGGTGGGGTGGCCGTAGGCGCCGGTGTTGGCGGCGTCGAGCAGTTCCATCACCTTCAGGTTCACCTCGCCCACCTTCAGCGCTTTCCCCAGCAGCGCGCCGATTTCCTTCGGGTCGCCCGCGAGGAAGTCCAGCGTCTCGTGGAAGAAGGCCCACACCGCGGGGTCCTCCTTGCCAAGAATCTGCGCGTGGTCGGCGTACGCGGCCATCCCCTTGAGTCCGTAGAGGACCAACTCCTGCAGGCCGGTCACATCGTCCCCCTGCGCCGCCTTGCGCTGGGCGATCCCCACCTCCGCCGCCTGCTTCAGCATCCCGGCCTGGTCCTTTGCCGGAACGAACAGCGCCGGCCCGGCGAGTTTCTCCGGTTGGCGCCCCGCCTTCTTGCACGCCGCTTCATAGATTCCCTGCGCCTTGGACTTGAGCGCGGCTGATCTTGTGATGAATGCCGCCAGCGCCGCGGAGTCGAAATTGACGTTCGTCAGCGTGCTGAACAGCGCCTTCGCGACGAAGAGGTCAATCTCCCGGTCGCGCGCGCCCAACTGCCCCGCGCGGTGGGCGACCATCCCCAGCCCCTTCACCGCGTGGACCAGCAGGTCCTGCAGCGCTGCCACATTCGGGTCCTTACCGCATACCCCCTGAATTGTGCACCCCGTCCCCTTCGCCGTCTGCTCGCACTGATAACAGAACATGCTCATATCACTTCTCCCTTCTGAAAAAAGGCCCCTTACCGGTCAGTTCTTATTCGCCAATTCGTGCGCGAGTTGGTGGTACTTTTCGTGCACTCCTTCACCGATCTCTTCCGCTTCCACAAGGTCGAACGCCTTCACCATCGTTCGCTGCTCCTGGAGCGACAGGACACGGTCCGCGATGGCGAAGAGGACGTCTTCCTCCTTTTCGATGTGCGCGCGCAGCAACTGTGAGTACGCAAGGAGATGGTCCGCCACGTCGGCAATGGCGTCGGGTCGGCCCGCCTTAAGTCCCGGCAGGACTCCATTGATGGCTCTGACATGACCGCGCCCCAGTTCATGCTCCGACAGCATCACGCCGATAGGCCCGCCCTCCTTCGCCACGCCGTGCCCTTCAAGCGCCGGAAAGAGATACCGTTCTTCTTTGGCGTGGTGACAGCGGTCCACGAAGGTACTGAAGAAGTCCGCCATTTGCTCCACCACCGGCGCGTCACAGGCGCCGTTCTTCCGCGCGGTTGTCGCAATGCGTTCAGCGCCCTGCAACACCAGAAGGACGATCTGATGCTCATGTTTCAAGTCTTCTGTAGGCGTCATGGCCTGTCGTCCCTTGCTATTCGAGAAATGGAGTTACCCGCCGTGTCGGCGCGTGCTCGTCGGTCAATGCGCGTGGCCACCCTCTTTCGGCGCAGCCGGGGTCTGTTCGTCGTGAATGGCTCCGGCTCCGGCGGCGACCTCGTCCACTCCTTCCACGTAATGCGTGTACTGCACGTAGGCTTCGACATATTCGCGGCCGGCCTCGACGCTGTCATTCGCGTGCTTCTTCGCTGCGGCTGCCTTCTCAAACCGCTCGCGGACGCCCGCCGCGACATGCCCGGTCAGCGCCTTCGTAAGATCGTCGGCAGAGCCTGTTTCAAGCGCCTTGTCGCTTGCGGCAATGATCGGTTCGACCGGCGCAGCCTTGAGCCCTGTGTACGGCGCGCCTTCACCCGCGCGATGAATACGAACCAACGTCTCAAAGAAGTACATGTCCGCCAGTTCTCTTGCCTCGGCGTCCTTGCTGCGAACGGCCAACGTCTTCTTGAACGCGGCGCGAATCTCCGGCTCGTTCTCCTTCGTCACCCACCTGAGTGTTGGCGTCACATCGCCCTTTTCCAAGGCCGCCTTCGCGTCCATGACGACGGGGCCGTTCAACGTATCGCAGTGCGCCGAGGCCGAGTCAGCCAGGAGCGCGCCGATCCCGATCATCCCAAACACCAGCGCTAGAACTCGCGCCGCATTGCATCTGGCTATCATGAGAGTTCCCTCTTTGTCCTAAACACCACAAGGTCTCCTTCGTTACTTCAGCTCCACCAACTCCTGCGTGAGCGTCGTCACGTGCCCCATCTCCTGCCGAATGATCTCATCCACCTGCGCGCGCCCCAGGTCGGCCGGCACCAGCTCCTTGAGGCCGATATAGAAGACGATCGAGTCCTTCTCCATCGCGATGGCCCTGGCCAGTATCTCGCGCAGACTCTCACTTCCGGTGAAGCGTTGCGACCGGTCCTCGTCCGGGTGAAAAACCTTGCGCTCGGACAACGCGCGCAGGTACTGGGCCGCCTCGCCTTCCGGGTCCCACACTTCCGGAAGCCGCACGGCGCGTTTGACCTGCTCCCGGATTGTGCCAAACTGCTTGAAATGTTCATCCTCCATCTGCGCGAGCATCATCAGCATGTGCACGCGGGGGTGGTCGGAGAACCGAGCGGCCGCGTCGCGGTAATACTTTGCCCCCGTCACCTCCATGTCCTGCGCCATCTCAAAGACCTCGTCCGCGTTGAATATCCTGCCCATCCCTTCCTCCCTTCATTTGGCCTTGAACATGGTGAGCAGCATCTTGAAGCGGTTCGTCGCCTTCAGCGCATGCGGGACGTTCGCAGGCATCAAGACGGCCTGTCCCGCGCGCGTTGTCACCTTCTTCCCGCCGATGGTCAACTGCGCCTCGCCGTCCAGCGCCTGGACGAAGGCATCATAGGGGGCGGAGTGCTCGCTCAGCCCCTGCCCTGCGTCGAAGGCGAACAGCGTCAACGTCCCCGCGGCGCTCTCCGCCAGCGTTCGGCTGACAATCGCGCCGGGCGCGTACTGCACCAACTCCGCCAGTTCCAGCGTCTGCGCCACGGGGCACTTCCCGTCATGGCTGCGATCACGATGCGCTTTTTCCGTCATGGCGTGCCTCCAGAATGCCGCACGATTCAAGGAACTCGTTGAGTCCCGCCTCCCGCAATATCCCCAACCGGCTGATCGCGAAGTCGTACTTGATCGGGTCCTTCGGCGCGAGGGCGCGGAAGGACTCGGTAATCTCCAGCGCCGCGCGCAGGTTGGCCTGCTTGCGATGCGTCAAGCCCAGCGCGCGGCAGATGCGGAACAGGTGCGTGTCCAGCGGGATCACCAGCCGGCGCGCGCCGACCTCCTCCCACCCGCCCGGGTCCACCGCGTCCTTGCGCACCATCCAGCGCAGGAACAGGTTCATCCGCTTGCAGGCGCTGCCGTCGGCCGGGCTCGTCAGCAGAAACGCCGCCTGGCGTTCCCCCGCGAGCGCCAACTCCTCGGCGAACCGTTCCAGCGCCGGCAGCGTCGTCTCATCCTCCGCGCGCAGCCCTGCCAGGAAACAACCCTTCAGCGAGCCGTGCCGCTCGTTCACGCGCTTGATCCCCATCAGCAGCGCCGTCAACTCCCGCCCTCCGGTGAAGCGATGGCGGAACCCGCGAAACCTTTCTTCCAGTTCCGCCTTCGAGGCTTTCTTCAGAAAGAGCGCCGGCCGGCCCATCGGCTGCAACACCCATTCGACGTTCTTTCTGATAAGAGCCACTCTACCATAGGCTAGAGCCGAAGCAACCAGTCCGACGACTTCCCGGTCGGCCGGGTCGTCGTAGCGATAGAGGAACCCCAGCGGGTCCGTCTCCACCAGGTCGCGCCGGTTGTACCGCGCGTAGAGCGCATCCAACCGCCTCTTGAGCCGCCGCGTCTCGGGAGCGTCACTTTGCATGGAGTACCTTGCCCTCGATGCCGATGGTCACGTCATGTGCCGGGACTTGTTTTCCGCTGCGCTCCAGCGCCTCTTCGGCAATCCGCGTCAGCCCGGAGCAGCAGGGGACCTCCATGTGCACCACGGTGAGGCTGCGGATATCGGACTGCGTCAAAATCTGTGTCAGCTTTTCAATGTAGAACTGTGCGTCGTCGAGTTTCGGGCAGCCGATCAGCAGCGCCTTGCCGCGCAGGAAACGGGCATGGAAATCGGGCAGCGCGAACGGCACGCAGTCCGCTGCCAGCAGCAAGTCCGCCCCCTGGAGCGCGGGCGCGTTCGGCGCGACCAGCTTGAGTTGCACCGGCCAGTGCGTCAGTTCCGACTGAACTTCACCGATGGCTGCCGCGCTCGTGGAGCTTGGCCGCGCCATCCTGCGCGCCATCGTTCCGGGACAGACATGCCCGGTGGGGGGAGTCGGCGCGTGGGGGGCGGCAGAGGCGTGAGCGTACGCCATCGCCGCTTTCTCGTCGAACTCTGCCGCCTCGCGTTCCTCGACCGTGATCGCGTCCATCGGGCAATGTCCGAGGCAGGCGCCGAGGCCGTCGCAGTAGGAGTCGCGCGCCAGTTGCGCCTTGCCGTTGACGAGTTGGATCGCCCCCTCAACGCACGCGGTGACGCACTGCCCGCAGCCGTTGCACTTGTCGGCGTCAATCCGGACGATTTTCCTAAGCATGTCAGCGCCCTCCCATGGCCGAGAAGGTCGAAAGGTCCGTCAGCCGCGTCTTTGTCAGATACTCGCGTACCTCCCCATTCACCTGTTTCAGCAGCCCGCCCAGAATGCAGTTCTTCCCGCCGCAGAGGCGCGTGTGGAGCAGGCAGGTGCTGGAGGCGAGGGGCCCCTCGATCGTCTCGTACACCTGGAGGAGCGTGACCTCCTTCCCGGGCCGCGCGAGCGTGAACCCGCCTCCGGGCCCGCGTTCGGAGCGCAGCAATCCGGCGTGCGCCAGCCGCTGAAGCACCTTTGCCAGGTGCGCCTTGCTCGCCTTCAGCGTCGCGGCGATCTCCTGCGCCGTCATCGAGCGCCCCTTCCGCTCCGCCAGCAGCGCCGCGGTGTGCATCGCCAGCGAAGCCGCGTCGGATACTTTGATGGCCGTTGACATCCCATTCTCTCCCGAAGAAATAGCGTATTCAGGTACCACTATACCATAATGGTTGTCCCAGTCAAGTGAGAAAAATGAAAAAGGCAGAGCGCAGAATTCAGACAGGACAATGCCGGCGCGCGCCGCTGTATGTCGGCACTCAGGCAGATGTCATTGCCAATGTGCCATGGAAAGAGGTCCATCTACCGGAAAATGGGGGAGGCCTCAATGGCGCCTGGCCTTGGCGTTCCTTTGGGTGAGTCACATTCCGCCCATCTTCCGGACTCCTTGACATGCTTCAGCCGAAGGGCCGTATCGCGCGGGACATGTATCGAAGTAAGGGGACGCGGTATCCACCGAAATTGTCCCCGCTCCATCTCTTCCGGGTGCTTCTACAAGGCTCGCGCCGCCCTGTGCGCAGTCTGTCGCTGATTACTCGCAGGGAGTAATCCTTTCGAGCATTCTCCGTTCGCTTGTAGCTAGGAACTCGTGGCAACGCCAGAAGACCTAGCAAACTGTAATTGCCGCCATCTTCGCAACTTCATAGCCCGCTGTTGGATGTTACGCATACCGTACGGTTTTCCTCAAGTACTATTTGCGAATCCAGAAAGTCCCATTGAATGCCGTGTCATATTCTGATACACTCCTTGCCGCTATTGAGCCTCAATCCATGCCGCAACGGAGAACTGAATGGCGCAGCAAGAGCAACCTCTGATTCTGCTGGTGTCGGAGGATGGCGGGGAGTTGCAGGGGCTTAACGCCGTCCTGGTCGCCGATGGCTGTCGTGTCGAACTGGCCGGCTCCTCTTCGGAAGCCACCACGCTTTTCCACGAGCACAAGCACTCCTTTGTATTGGTTGACCTGCGCGACCCCCCTGAGGCGATGAAAACGCTGGAGGCGCTGCGGGCCGCGGACAAGAGCCTGCCCATGGTAGCGCTCGCGGAGCGGTCGCAGACCAAGGAGGTCGCCCGCGCCATCGAGAAGGGCGCGAACGATTGGGTTCCCAAGCCGGCCGACGCCGCCAAGCTGCTGCCGCTCGTGCGCTCCCTCATCTCCCGCCGCCCTGAACTGGGCAAGCCGGTCTCCCTGGAAGGGGGGTTGCGCGAGGAGCCGAACTTCCGCAAGATCGTCGGCTCGTCCGAGAAGATCCGCAACGTCTTTGAGAGCATCAAGATCGTGACCGGCAGCGACGTCCCCGTCTTGATCCAGGGGGAGACCGGCACCGGCAAAGAGCTTGTCGCCATGGCCATCCATTACCGCGGGCCGCGCCGCAGCCACCCGTTCTTCCCGGTCAACTGCGCGGCGATCCCGGAAACGCTGCTCGAAAGCGAGCTTTTCGGCCATGAGCGCGGCGCCTTCACCGGCGCGGTCGAACGCCGCAAGGGGAAGTTCGAAATGGCCGACGGGGGCACGCTGTTCCTCGACGAAATCGCCGAGATGCCCCCCGCCACTCAGGCCAAGATCCTGCGCGTAATCGAGGACCACTCCTTTCGGCGCGTCGGCGGCAACGACCTGATCCATGTGGACGTCCGCATCGTCTCCGCCAGTAACAAGGATGTGAAAAAGGAGGTCGAAGGCGGCCGCTTCCGGGAAGACCTCTATTATCGGTTGAGCGTCTTTCCCATCTATCTTCCGGCCCTGCGCGAGCGCAGAAACGACATCGTAGAGCTTGCCAACTACTTCCTTCAGAAGGCCGCTACCGAAACGGGCACTCAGCCCAAGGCCCTCTCGGAAGCCGCCGTCAAAGCGATGCTCGAACACGCCTGGCCGGGCAATGTGCGCGAACTGCAGAACACGCTGAAGCGCGCGGCGCTCCTGGCCGGCGACGGGGCCATCGAACCGACGCACCTGGGGCTCTGGCAGGCCCAGGCTCCCGCCGTCGGCAGCGCGGCGGCGATGGAACAGCAGGTCGCCCGTCTGTTGACGGACCTGCAGAAGGGCCAGATCGTCCCGTTGAGCAAGGTCGAGGAAGTCCTCATCCGGCAAGCCTTGAACATTACCGAGGGGAACATCACCGAGGCGGCCAACCGCCTTGGCGTCTCTCGGTCCACGATCTATCGCAAACTTCAGGAATACGGCATCAGTTGCTGACGTCGTTGCTGTGCGGTCGTGCGCATTGTATCGGCGCAAACTGCGAACGCTGTTCCAAAATCGTACAGCGCTGTGGCGTACGCGAAAGCAGCTTTGCCTTGCATCGAGGGGTCAATTCGGCCACGTCTCCGCAGCGCCGTTTCGTTGAGCGAGAGGCAGCCGTGCATAAGCACCTTATGCGCAAGGCGTTACGCTGTAACGGCGCGCAGGCGCCGCAACTCTCTAGTATCGTTGCACACCCACGAGTCCAGCCTCTTGGCATATCCTTTGCTCTTGACGGTCTGGACTCCCATTCCCCTGGCGCAAGCCGTATGCCCCATGCGGGCTAGAAAGCGAATGAGGAGGAGTAACGATGGCGACAGAACGTTCAGGCGGTCAAGCGGCAACTGAACGTCCCCTTGGAATCAAGCGGACGCGATACTGGCTCCTGCCGAAGTTGCAGGGACGAGTCATAGCCTGGGTGGTATTGGGCTCGGCCGTAGTCGGAACCACCGTGGCGTGGGCGATCCTGCTGGTGCTCTGGTCCTCCCTGGGGGGGCAACTTGAGTTTCGCGGCGGGGCGCTGGACGCCGATGCGCTTTTCAAGGAAGCGATGATCCGCGTCTTCGCGACCACCGGTTTGCTGGTTGTCGTGTTTGCGCTGGTCTCGCTGGTTACCGGACTGGTGCTTTCCCATCGTGTGGCCGGCCCGCTCCACCGCATCAGCCTGATTGGGGCGTTGTTCGCGCAAGGGCAGTATCGCGAGCGCGTAAGCCTGCGCCGTAGCGATTATCTGCAGGAATTCGCCACCAAGTTCAACCTGATGCTTGACCAGGTGGAGGGCCGCATTCGCGAGCAGCAGTCGTTGCTGTCCGGGACCTATGCGCGGCTGACGGAGCTTCAGTTGGCCTGCGCGTCAGGCTCGATGAGTTCGGAAGAGATGGAGAAGAAGCTCCAGGAGATCATGAAAGTCATCCGTCAGGCGCGGCTGAACGAACTGGTGGAAGACACTCCGGGAACGTAGCAGGGTCGTAGCGTCACAGGGTATTGCAGAGAGCAGATGAACGCCGAAATCAACAACAAGACGAGCGCTGGAGCGCACTGGCAGAGATGGGCGCCGCTGTATGGCATTGCCGCCGGCGTCGTGGTCCAGGCGACGCTGATCGACGTCTTGTTGAAAAGACTCCAGCTCATGCAAGTCTCCGAAGAGCGGATTCTGGCCAGCGTCTTCCTGGCGTGCATCCTGGTCGGCGGCGTTTGTTTCGCCATGCGCGTCAGGGGGGTGGGCCAAAGCGCCGTGCGAAGCGGGTTCCTCGGCTTCGGTCTCTTTGCCGTGCTCGTGATGGGCGTGATGGCATGGTTGCGGTGGTATGGCGTTGTGATTGACGCGACTCGGTACCTGATGGTGCTCGGGATCAGCATGTCGGCGGGCGTGGTCGTCAACGTGGCCCGCATAAGCCGCGAGGCGCACCGCCGCGACATGGAAATGGACCTGCTGCTCATCGCCGGCCGCCGGCAAGTGACCGAGGTGCCCGACCAGGACACGCCGCGCGTCGCCGTTATTCCCGGCGCCTCCCAGATGGCGCTATCGGCCTCCGTCTCCCTGCGTTCCCCCGAAATCGTGGCCGAGACGCTCTGCCAGGGCGTCCCTTGCCAGGGATGCGTCCTGTTCAGTATTCCGGAGGGGAGCACTCTGAGCTTCGACCGCGCCGTCTATCACGCCTTCAGCCCCGCCTTCCCGCGCGCCGAAGTCGAGCGCATTGCGGTGCGTTTTGCCTGGGAGACGCTCAAGCAAAGCCGCCCGATCATCCATTCCCGGCGCGGTCGCAACTGGATGTTCCAGGAGATGAATCCGATCTTTGTGAACTTGCTGGGCGTGCCCGTCATCGCGCGCGGCCAGCCGCTGGCCGTCGCGGTCCTGTTCAACAAGCGGGCCACTCCCGCCTCCCCCGAGCGGGAATTCACCGACGACCACCTGCGCCTCGTCAGCGCCTTGCGCTACCAGGCCGCCGCGCTGCTTGAGAACGCGCGCCGGTACCAACTGGAATACGCCATGTTTGACGGCTTCGCGCGGTCGCTGGCCAAGGCGGTGGATTTCCGGGACAACTACACGCGCGGCCACTCCGAGCGCGTGGCCGAGCTCTCCGCCGGCCTCGCGCGCGAACTGGGGCTGTCGGAAGGGGAGGTGGAGATCGTCCAGCGTGCCGCCACGCTGCATGACCTCGGGAAAATCGGCGTCAACGATATCATTCTGCGAAAGCCCGGCCGGCTCTCCGACAACGAGTTCTCAATGATCCGCGCTCACGCCGCGAACGGCTTCGAGATCCTCAAAGCCGCCCCCTCCTTCGAAGCCCTCCTCCCGGGCATCCGCCACCACCACGAGCGTTACGACGGCGTCGGCTACCCCGACGGCCTCGCCGGCAACGCCATCCCCTTGATCGCCCGCATCATCTCCGCCGCCGACGCCTACGACGCCATGACCAGCAACCGCCCGTACCGAAAGGCGCTGGCGGAGGCCAAGGCACGCGAGGAATTGCGCGCCGGCTCCGGCACGCAGTTCGACCCCCAGGTGGTCGAAGCCCTCTTGAGCTACTTGAATAAGCGCGGCATGGACGATTCCGCCGAGGTCACCCAGACCGCCCAGGTGCTCGCCATGCTCGATCCGGACGAGGGCCCCGCCCCGGCCGACAAGCAGCCCGCTATCGTCCCGCCACCACGCTGACCATCCGGTTCGGGACCACCAGCACCTTCTTGATCTCGCGCGCCCCCAGGCAGGCCTTTACGCGCTCATCCGCCAACGCCAGCCGCTCGATCTCCTCGCGCGTCGCCTCCGGTGAAACCCGGATGCGCGCCCGCAGCTTGCCATCCACCTGAACGGGAAGCTCGATCTCCTCCGCCCGCGCCTTCTCCGGGTCGTACGCCGGCCAGGTCTCCGCCGCCAGTGGCTTCTCATGCCCCAGCCGTTGCCACAACTCCTCCGCCAGGTGCGGCGCGAACGGCGCCAGCAGCTTCAGGAAGACCTCCCAGTGCTCCTTGCGGACGCGCTCCTCCTCCCCGAAACGGTTCGTCAGCGTCATCAGCGAGGCGAGGGCCGTGTTGAACTTCATCGCCTCGACGCGCTCACCCACCTGCTGGATCGTCTGATGCAACAGGCGCTCCGTCGCGTCGTCCGCCGGGACGTCAGGGGAGACCTTGTCGTGCAATTCGCAGAGGCGGTTCAAGAAGCGCGACATCCCCACCAGCCCGTTCGTGGACCAGGGGATCGGCTGGTCGAACGCGCCCATGAACATCTCGTAAAGCCGGAAGGAGTCCGCCCCGAACTTCTCCACCATCTCGTCCGGGTTCACCACGTTCCCGCGCGACTTGGACATCTTCTCCCCGTTCTCGCCGAGGATCAGCCCGTGCGACGTGCGCTTCTTGTACGGCTCCGGCGAGGGGACCACGCCGATGTCGTAGAGGAACTTGTGCCAGAACCTGGAGTAGAGCAGGTGCAGTGTCGTATGCTCCATCCCGCCGTTGTACCAGTCCACCGGCGTCCAGTATTCGAGCGCCTCGCGGCTGGCCAGCGCCTTGTCGTTGTGCGGGTCGCAGTAGCGCAGGAAATACCAGGAGGAACCGGCCCACTGCGGCATGGTGTCCGTCTCGCGTTTTGCGGGCGCGCCGCACTTGGGGCAGTTCGTGTTGACCCACTCGTGGATCAGCGACAGCGGCGACTCACCCGTCGCGCTCGTCTGGTACTTCTCCACCTTCGGCAGCGTCAGCGGCAGCGCGCTCTCCGGCAGCGGAACCCAGCCGCAGGCCGGGCACTCCACCATCGGGATCGGCTCCCCCCAGTACCGCTGGCGCGAGAAGACCCAGTCGCGCAGCTTGTACTGGACGGAGACCTTGCCGTATCCCTCGCGCTCGACGATCTCGCTCATCTTGATGATCGCCTGGTCCGGGCGCAGGCCGTTCAACGGGCCGGAGTTCACGAGAGTCCCCTTGTCAATATCCACGAACGCCGCCTCGGAGACGTTGCCGCCGGAGATCACCTCGATGATCGGCAGGCCGAACTTGCGCGCGAAGCGCCAGTCGCGCTCATCGTGGCCCGGCACCGCCATGATCGCCCCCGTGCCGTAGGAGATCAGCACGTAGTCGGCCACCCACAGCGGCGCTTCCTTCTCCGTGGCCGGGTTGAGGACGCGGATCCCCTTCATCTCGACCCCCGTCATCTCCTTGGCGACCTCGGTGCGCTCGAAGTCTGACTTGAGCGTGGCCGCCTTGACGTAGGCGCGCACCTCATCGGCGTTCGCGCAGCGCGGCAGCAACTCCGCCACCAGCGGATGCTCCGGCGCCAGCACCATATATGTTACGCCGAAGAGGGTGTCGGGGCGCGTGGTGAAAATGCGCAGCCGCTTCTCCTTTTCCCCCGCGATGCGGAAATCCACTTCCGCCCCCGTCGAGCGCCCCATCCAGTTGCGCTGCTGCATCTTGATCTTGTCGAGGAAATCCACCGTGTCCAGTTCCTCGATCAGCCGCTCGGCGTACTGCGTGATCTTCAACATCCACTGCTTGCGCATGCGCCGCGACACCTGTCCGCCGCAACGCTCGCACTCGCCGTTCACCACCTCCTCGTTCGCCAGCCCCACCTTGCACGACTCGCACCAGTTGATCGGAATCTCCGACTTGTACGCCAGCCCCTTCTCCCAGAGCTTCAGGAAAATCCACTGCGTCCACTTGTAGTACGACGGGTCGGTGGTGTTCACCTCGCGCGACCAGTCGAAGGAGAAGCCGATCCGCTTGAGCTGGCGGCGGAAGTTGGCGATATTGCGGCGCGTCGCCGCCTCCGGGTGCACCCCGGTCTTGATCGCGTAGTTCTCGGTCGGCAGGCCGAACGCGTCCCAGCCGATGGGATAGAGGACGTTGTACCCCTCCATCCTCCGCTTGCGCGCGACGGCGTCCAACGCCGTATAGCTGCGCGGATGCCCCACGTGCAGCCCCTCCCCTGAGGGGTAGGGGAACTCGATCAGGACGTAATACTTCGGCTTGCTCGGATCGAACCCCGGCTCGCCTGGGTTATGGGCGCGGAAGCTTTGGTGCTCCTCCCAATAGCGCTGCCACTTGAGCTCGATCCCCTTGAAATCGTATCCCTTGGCCATTTTCCTCTCCGGTCAGTACTGAAAGAGCGTCCTCGGATTATATCGGCTGGCGCGCGATAATGCCATGCGGGTTCACCACGGAGACACGGAGGCACGGAGAACGGCGGGGTGCGGGAAACGGCTACGGCAACGGCCACGGCCACGGCAATATAGCTGCGTTCCTCCGTGGCCAAGCTCTCGCTTGACTGCTTCACCGGAATGGTTACACTAAGAAGCGGCCAAGACATACGTGGCGCATGGGACGGACTTCTTGGAGAAAGTTGTGTTCAGCCGGATTCTGGAGCGAATGCGCGCGACGATTCATCAGCGCGAGTACGTTATGACCGTGCATGCGGCGGAGGAGATGGAGGATGACGACCTGACGGTCCTTGACGTGGAATCCGCCGTACTCACCGGCCGGATCGTCGAACGACAAAAGGACCGCGACACCGGCGAATGGAAATACTTGCTACGGGGGGAGAGCCTTGCCGGAAGCAAGATTGTCGTTGCAGCGAAGTTGAGCGTAACCGGAAAATTGGTTATTATCACAGTGTACCGGGACTAAGGAACACGAGGTGAACCATGAAGTGTGATATCTGCGGCAAGGACGGCGCAAGGGCGCGTCGGGTGACTCGAAGCTACGGCAAAGGCGAGAGCCTGCTCGTTATCGAGGATGTCCCGGTGGTTAGTTGCTCGCACTGCGGCGAAAGCTACCTTGCGGCAGAAACGCTCCACGAAATCGAGCGATTGAAACTCCTGAAACGGAATCTGGCCTCCAAGCGCCCCGTCTCCGTGGTTGAGTATGCCTAATTCCCTGCCCCTCACCTGCGGCGGGCAAGCTTCGCTGTTTCCTTCCTCATTCGGATTTTGTCATTAACTTCCGCCTCTGCTTGAACTTTCCCCAGCCGCCAAATAGAATTGTTATACAGGGTTGCATCTGGGCATCGCATAGGAGAAGACGTGTCCCTTCGCTGGCCCCATCTGCTCCTGATCTTCCTGGCCGCGCTGACACTGCGGGGCGCGTTCGTCCTGACGCGGCCGATCGAGATCGTCTATCCCGACGCGAACGAGAAGGACCAGCTCGCCCCCAATCTGCTTGCCACCGGCCAATATCCCGACGCGAAAGAGTACGATCACCTCGCGCGCAATCTGCTGCTCACGGGCCAATATCAGGAGAAGGAGGGGCGCGTGGCGTCGCGCGCGCCGGGGTATCCGCTCTTCCTGGCGGGGCTGTACAAGGCGGGGCTGGACAGCCCGCGCGCCGTCGGGCTGGTCCAGGCGCTGCTGGACGCCCTCATGTGCGTCGTGATGGCGCTGCTGGGCAAGCGCGTCTTCGGCGATGCGGTCGGCGCGGTCGCGGGCTGGATGGCCGCCCTCTATCCCTTCTTCATCTACTTCACCTGGCTGCTCTTGGCGGAAACCGCCTTCACCCTGTGCCTCGTCGCGCTCTTCCTCCTTCTCATTCGAATGGTGGAAGCGACAGATACCCACGCCGTGTCGTGCAAATCATCAATCATCAATCATCAATTATCAATGACCAATCTCGCCCTTCCCGCCGGCCTTCTCTGCGGCGCGCTGACGCTCCTGCGAAGCAGCTTCTTCCTCATGCCGCTCTTCCTGCTGCCCTTCCTGCTCGTGAGGCCGGTGGGGCGGCTCCGGCGCGCGGCGGCTTGGGGGGTGATGGTGGCAGTCATGGCGCTTGCGCTCATGCCCTGGACAATCCGCAACTACCGCATCTTCCATCACGTTATCCCCACCACGCTGCAGGTGGGGGAGTCGCTCTACGAGGCATGCTCCCCCTACGCCGACGGCGGCCCGGCGATGAACCGGATTGACTGGGACAAAGAGCGCGGCGGCGCGATGGGGGAGTACGAGAACAACGAGTTCTTCAAGAACGCCGCGCTCAAGTACATCCGCGAGAATCCGGGGCGTTGCCTGAAACTGGCCGCAGTCAAGTTCGTGCGCTTCTGGAACATCCTCCCGAACTACAGCGAGTTCCGCAGTCCGCTCTACGCGATCATCAGCATTCTCGCTTCCGTGCCGGTGCTGTTACTGGCGCTCGTGGGGTTGTGGCGGTGTCGCGATTCCATCCAGGGCGCATGCGCGGCGGCGCACGGACCTTGCGAAGGATCAAACAAACCTTCGCAAGGTTCCACGAAGCTCTTGCTCCTGCTGGCCCCGGTCATTTACTATACGCTGCTGCATATGGTGTTTGTGGGTTCCGTGCGCTACCGGACCCCCATCATGCCCTTCGTTCTTCTCTTCGCGGCGGCGGGGGCGGTTCAGCTATGGAGCCGCCTCACAAGCGGGGGACGTCGCCGGAATGACGAATGACGAAGCACAAATGATGAAAGAAACGGAGAATGCCCAAATCACCTGGTCACCTAATCTCCCGGTCACCCGCCGTTCAAAGAGTGGGTGACTAGAAGCTGTTTCAAAACCTGATTTGCGGACAGACTTCTCAGCCGAGGGCGGCTGAGCCACATGGTTTTGCTGCCGAATACGGAGGTCGGTGTGGCACAGGCGCCCTCGCCTGTGGGTTTTGAAACAGCTTCTAGGCAATTGGGACATTCCTTCGTCATTCGGATTTCGTCATTCGTCATTTGGCCATCTTGGCATAGACGACGTGAGTCATGAAACAGCGCGCTAGTCGGCGACAAAAAATACTGCTTGTGGGAGTCCTCCTCCTCCTGCTGATCGCGCTGGGCGCGGCGGTCGGCTGGTGGCGCTTCCTCAGGCCGGAACGGCTGCGTCCGCGTGTCGAGCAGGCGCTGACGGCGGCGCTCAATGCGGACGTCTCCGTCGGGAGCGCGCATTGGAGCTGGTTCTCCGGCCTTCTACTGCGAGACGTCGTCGTGCGCGAGGGGCCGGACGGCGTGCCGCCCGTCTTGAAGGCGGCCATCCTGCGAGTTACCCCCTCCTATTGCGACCTCCTGCGCGGTCGGTTTACGTTGAAGCGGGTGCGCATGGGAACAGCGGAACTCAACGTTGCGCTGACCCCCGCCTTCGCGTGGCCGTTCTACGAGAAACTGCCCAAGTCCGCTGCCGCCGCAGGCATTCCGGAGGTGATCATCACCCGGAGCACGGTGCGCGTTTCGATGCCGGACGCCCCCGACGTCTTCCCTGCCATCGAGCTTTCGGAGGTCGCCGCCTCCGTGCGCTCCGCCGGGGATGGCAGCAGCCTGGCGACTTTCAGCGCCGACGGAGGCGCGCTCGGCCAGTTCTCCGGCAGCGCGCGAGTCGCACCCGGCGCGCGCAGCCTCACGGGCGAACTGCGCATCGAAAAGCTCGCGTTGACCCCCGCCCTTCGCAAGCATCTCCCCGCCGCCGCCCGGAATGTCTGGGATGCCCTGGAGCCGGGCAAAGGAGTCCTCCAACTCACTGCGTCGCTCGACTGGGATTCCGCGCGCGACGAGCCGCTGCGTTATGCCGTCACACTCCAACTTCACGACGGTGAATTCCACCCCCAAATGATCGGCTTCCCCCTCGAAGGAATGGCGCTGGACGCCAAGGTGAGCGACGGGAAGATCGAACATCTCGCCGTCACAGGGCGCAGCGGAAGCATCGACTTGACCGGCAGCGGCGAGGGAATATTCCGCTCGGGGCGAAGCTTCGTTGGTTCCTTCACTGCCGAGGCCAAAGGGATAAGATTCAACAACGAACTCTATGCGGCCCTCCCCAAGCTGGGTCAGGAAATATGGGACGCGATCAGGCCGGAGGGGGCGGTGGACATCGCCTTGACCGCCACCCTTCCGAAGAGCGGCAAGCCGGCGTTGCGGGCGCATCTGGCCATGCACAACGTGCAGGTCGCCCCGGCCGGGTTCCCCCTCGAACTCTCCGGCATTAATGGCTCCCTGGACTGGGACCTCCAGAAATTCTCCACCTCGGGCATCGAGGGGCGCATCAGCGGCGCACCGTTCACGCTCGCCCCCGGCTACGCCGTCCTGGCGCCGGATGGCCCGATCTCCTTGGCGCTTCGCGTTGACAACCTGCTGCTCGACCGCCCGCTCAAGGAACTGTTCCCCATACTGGTGAACCGCGCCTCACCTGCCGCGCAGCCCTTTCTGGATCCGCTGCGTGTGAGCGGGGCGCTCGACCTGGCGCTCTCCGCTGCGCGCGAAAAGGGAGGACCGCTGCGCTTGAAGGGGGCCGTCAAGGCGCGCGACATGCTCCTGGCCCATCCCCAGCGCGGCGCGCTGCAGAACGTCAATGGCGACCTTGCGTACGAGACGGTGCTGGCGGAGGAAGACGGCGCGCTGGTCCAGCGGGAATGGTCCCTGGCCGTCGGTCGGGGCACGGCAGTCTGGAGAGGGGGGAGCCTTTTCCTGGAACCGTTCAAGCTTTCCGGTCCCGCCGAGGCGATGTGGAAGATCGCCGTCAGCGCCAAGGACCTGCCGGTGGACGAACAGATTGCCTCTCTTCTGCCGAAGACCGCGCTCCCGGCATGGAACCAGTTCAAACCCACCGGCGTGGCGGACATCACGCTGACGGTTGAGGCGCGGGCAGGCGGGCACGGCGGGACCCGGACCGACATGTTTGCCTCCTTGCGCAACGGCAACGTCAAGTACGCCGGCTTCCCTTATCCCCTTCAGGACGTCTCTGGCACCGTCGCCGTCGTGGACGACCAACTCGACCAGGCCCACTGCAAGGGGAAAAACGGGCTCGCCTCCGTTGCGGTGGACGTCACGCGCAAGGCGGAGAGTGACGGCGGCGAGACGCTCTTCGTCCACGTCGGCGGCGCGGACATCCCGCTCGACCGCGACCTGTACGATGCCATGCCTCGACCCTACCAGGAATTCTGGGACAGCTTCAGCATTTCCGCCGGCGCATTCGAGGCGCTCGACCTGAACATCGTCGTCCTTCCGCGCAGGGAGGGGCGCGAGCCCTTCAACTTCACCCTCGCCACCACCCTCTCGCGAGTGAAGATGCAGAAGTCCGTGCCGATCTTCCTCGACCGCGGCCGGCTGGTCGTTCAACACGCCGAGAGCACCCCCTCCGGCGGCGTCGAGGCCGAGGGGACCTTCTACCTCGAGCGCGCCACCGTAGAACGCTCCACACTGGAAGACCTCTCCGGCTTCTTCCGCTGGAAAGAGCACGGCCTGAGCATCGAGGACCTCGTGGGCCGCGCCTGCGAGGGGACGCTCAGCGGGGTCATGTATGTCGCCACAGGCGACCCGGACGTTCCCGGACGCCAATTCCGTGGCAAGCTCACCCTGTACGACGCCGACGTCGCGCGCGTCCTCCAGGAGGAAGCCGGCGTGCCGGAAGGGGAGATGACCGGCCGTCTCGACGCCTCCATGGACTTCAAGGCCCCGCTGGACGATTCAGGGAAGTTCCGCGCCGTGGGAGGCATGACCATCCGCAAAGGGACCATCGGCAAACTCCCCGGCTTCCTCAGCGTCCTCAACCTTCTGGCGTTCAGCAAGCTCGGCGCTCCCGCCTTCAGCGGCCTGGAAATGGCCTACGAAATGCGCGGCTCCCTCCTGCTGATCCGCAAGCTCAATCTCACCGGGGACGTCCTCTCCCTTGAAGGCACCGGCAAGGTCCAGCCCGACGGCGATGTCCAACTGATCTTCGTCCCCTATTTCGGTCCCCAACTCCCCCAAATCCCGGTGATCTCCTCGATCCTCGATGACATTGCTTCGACCATTAAGAGCATTGCTATTCCAATCAGTGTCTACGGGAATTACAATGACCCTGTCTGGCGGATCAACCCGCTGATGCCCGTCACGCGCATCATTCAGGGTGTCGTCGGCGGCGTCGTGCCCGCCGGGAAGAAGGCGGAGACAGTTAGCCCTTAGGGACGTGTTTAAGCCGGAACTTGCCGTGTTCCTGCGCGACCGAATTTGCGCTGGTCATGCCTGAAATGACGAATGAATGTCCCAATTACCTGATCACCCAATCTCTGAACCGGAGGGGGGGGGCCGGGCGATTGGGTAGGTAATTTGGGCATTCTCCGCTTCTTTCGTCATTCGAGCTTCGTCATTCGTCATTTGACCGGCATATATAAGCAACGAGAACGATGAAGCAGTGCAATAAAGGCATGTGCATTCGGAACGCCATGCCGCTATAGTATCCTGAAGAGAATCCGTCAGGCTGAAACAAGGGCGCCGCTCATGGACATGGGAGAATTGTTCGAGTTTGCCGCCGAGAAGGGGGCGTCGGACCTGATCCTCACCTGCAACACTCCGCCCATCCTGCGGATCAACGGTGAAATGCGCATGCTCGCCTCCGAGGCGCTCTCCTCCGAAAGCGCCAAGCGTCTCATCTACGGCGTTCTGGATGACAGCCAGATCGCCACATTCGAAGCGGAGAAGGAACTGGATTTCTCCCTGTTCGTCAAGAACACCCACCGCTTCCGCGGAAACGTCTTCCTCCAGCGCGGCAGCGTCGGGGCCGTCTTTCGCCTTATCCCCGACACAATGCCCGGCCTGGCCGAACTGGGCCTCCCCGCCGTCCTCGAGGAGTTCTCCATGGCCAGCCAGGGGCTCATCCTCGTCACCGGTCCCACCGGGCACGGCAAGTCCACCACCCAGGCCGCCATGATCAACATCATCAACGAGCGCCGCCGCTGCCACATCGTCACCGTCGAGGACCCCATCGAGTTCGTTCACAAGAGCAAGAACTCCATCATCGAGCAGCGCGAGGTCGGCCTGGACACGCGCGGCTTCTCCAATGCCCTGCGTCACGTCCTGCGCCAGGCCCCCGACGTCATCCTCATCGGCGAGTTGCGCGACCTGGACACCATCTCCGCCGCCCTCACCGCCGCCGAGACCGGCCACCTCGTCATCACCACCCTGCACACCAACGACGCCGTGCAGTCCATTGACCGGCTCGTGGACATCTTTCCCCCGCACCAGCAGAACCAGGTGCGCTCGCAGCTGGCCCTTTCGCTCCTGGCGGTCGTGGCGCAGCGCCTCATCCCGCGCGCCGACGGGCGCGGGCGCGTGGTCTCGGTCGAAATTCTGAAGAACACCAACGCCTCGGCCCACCTCATCCGCGAGGGAAAGATCCACAACATCTACACCGTGATGGAAACCAGTGCTCGCGAGGGAATGGTCACCATGGACAGCGCCCTCAAACAACTCTACCTGGCCGGCATGATCTCGCGCGACGAGGCGCGTCGCCGCATGCGCAACCCCGACCAGCTCACCGTCGGCGGCGCCACCGGCGTCGGCGCGACCGGAGGAGGCGCGCCCAACGGGCAGCCTCGCGATCCCGCCCCGCGCAGGCCGGCGCAGCCTGGTAAGGCGACCGAACAGTGAGCTTCGAACTGGCGCTGGGAACGCTGTTTGTCGCCGGCTGCGTCCTCTCCTACTTCGCGTGGCGCTTCGAGCGTGTCACTTCCGCCGCCTGGTTCCGCTGGGGCGGCCTGGGCCTCTGGGTCTTCTTTCTCATCTTGATACGCGTCACCATCGGCCAGCCGCAGGTCTATCACATCATCATGATCGTCGTCGCCGGCGTCTCTTGGATTCCTTTCATCGTCTTCTTCATTGTCAACACCATTGCCAGCGTCGCGCGCAAGGCCCTGTCGGAAGACAACATCACAGTCCGTCCCTTCTACAGCCTGGCCGAGGCCGCCCAGGCCCGCGGCAATCTGGACGAAGCGCTGCGCCTCTACCGCCAGGCCGTCCAGGAATACCCCGCCGAGGCGGAGCCCTGCCGGCGCATCGGTGAACTCTATCTGAAACTCGGCCAGCCCGATCTCGCCATCCGCGCCTTCCGGGAGGCCGAGGAGCGCTGCCCTTCAGCGGAGGATAAGGCCATGCACGTGTTCTCTATCGCTGAGACGCTGGCCGATCGCAAGGGAGACCTGGCGGCCGCCATCCAGACGCTCGAACGTTACAGGGCCGAATATCCCAACGCCGCCGCCGTCGCCTACGCGGAGCAGCGCATCAAACTCCTGCGGGAGCGGCAGGAAGGGGGGAACCGCCGATGAACGCCGACGAATGCCGATGCGGGGCGCGCAGGGCGGAGGATTCTTTCATCTCTCAGTCTTCAGTTCTCGCCGTTCTCCGCGGCGATTTCTGAATTCTTCTTCACGAGGGAGGCGTCCTTGAGCAGCAAGCAGCCCAGCGATTTTCTCGTAATAGGCCTTCATCCAACGATTGACCGCACCATCGCCATCGAGCACTTCCGCCCCGGTGGCGTAATCCGGGGCAAACTGCTGATGGCCGAACCGGGGGGGAAGGGGACCAACGTCATCCGCGACCTGACGAGGCTGGGTCACTGCGTCAAGGCCGTGGGGTTCCTGGGCCGATGGGAGGCCGAATATTTCCTGGCCGGTTTCGACCCGAAGCGCGTCATCTCCGACTTCGCCATCGTGAACTCACCCACGCGCCAGCCCATCACCCTCATCGAGACCGCGACCGGCAGCGACACCCACATCATTGCCGGCAAACTCCACGTGCGGCAGCGCGACGTGGCCGAACTCCTGCGCCGCGTCAAGCGCCACGCCCGTCCCGGCCAATGCGTCGTACTCAGCGGCAGCTTGCCGGGGGGGATGACCGGGCGCGACTATCGGAAGCTGCTCGAACTGTGCCGCGCGCGCGGCATGCGCCTCTGCGTGGACACCAGCGGTCCCATGCTGCGCGCCGCGCTCGACATGCGCCCCTGGGCGCTGAAGCCGAACCGGCACGAACTGGAGGAACTCGTCGGCCGCCGCCTCCCCTCGCGGGCGAAGATTCTTGCCGCGGCCCGCGGACTCCTGGGCCGCTGCCCGAACATCCTGGTCAGCCTCGGAGCCGAAGGGGCGCTGCTGGTGACGGCAGTGGGGGCGTGGCGCGCGCAGGAAAAGCCCGCCGCCCCGGTCGTCCACACCGTCGGCTCCGGCGACGCCCTCTTCAGCGGCTTCCTCAGCGCCCTCGCGCGCGGCAAGGACCCCGCCGACGCCTTGCGCTTCGCCGTCGCCTGCGGTTCCGCCTGCGTGCGCAGCCGGTACGCCGCCCTCCAGTCCGTCCGCGCCCCGCGCGAACTGCTGAAACATGTTGCCGTCCTGCCGCTGTGAAGTGGAGCGCGCCTGTGGAGTGCGGCGGCAACGACGCCGCTTTGGCTTGGCAAGGATAGCGCGACTGCGTTCCGGGCGTGGCGCGCGCACGATAGGCATCTGTGGGCCTGAGGGTCGAGCGTGCTAGAGAAAATTCGCGGCGGGGTCACGGCGTTCCTGGCGTGCTTGCGCGCCGCAATCATCTCGCCGAAGTTCGGTTGGGCCTTGCTGGCGTTGGGAGCGGCGCTGCGGCTGAGGCAGTACGCTGCGAATCGCTCTCTCTGGCTTGACGAGAGTTCCCTTGCTCTCAACGTATTGGGCCGGAGCTTCTTCGGCCTGCTGGCGCCGCTCGACCACAACCAGGCGTCCCCTATCGGCTTCCTGATGCTGGAGAAGCTCGCCGCCACGCTTTTCGGGGGAGGGGAATATGCTCTGCGGCTGGTTCCGCTGGCCGCCGGCCTTGCCTCTCTTTGGCTGTTCTACGCGCTGGCGAAACGCTGCCTGGAACCGGCGGCCGCTGCCTTGGCGTTGCTGCTCTTCGCCGTCAACGGGCACTTGATTTATTACTCGTCCGACGTGAAGCAATACTCCGGCGATGTGGCGATTGCGCTCCTGCTGCTCTTGGCGTTCCTGAAGATATGTCCGGAGCGGCTGAGCCTCCGGCGCGCGGCGGCGCTGGCGACGGTGGGTGCCGTCGCCCTGTGGTTCTCCCATCCGGCGGTGTTCGTGCTGGGCGCAATCGGACTGACGTTGTGCAGTCTGGCGCTGGCGCAGCGGGACTGGCGGCGGTTGGCCGTCTTGGGTGCGGTGGGGCTGGTGTGGGCGGTCAGCTTTGGGCCGCTCTACGTGGTTTCGCTGCGGCACCTCGTTTCGACACCGCTTCTGCTGGAGTACTGGTCCAAGACGTTCATGCCGCTCCCCCCGCGGACGGCAGAGGGATGGCGCTGGTTCTATGACGCACCGTGGCCGATCTTCAGGGAGATGGCTGGCTTCAAACATTCGGCCCTGGCCATTACCCTGTTCGCCGTTGGGGCGGTGGCGATGTTTCGCAGGGCTCGGCCAATCGCCCTGACGCTGCTTCTGCCGATTGCGTTGGCGCTGCTGGCGTCCGGCCTCAGGAAGTACCCATTCAGCAACCGGCTTTTGTTGTTCGTCCTGCCGGCGATCTTCCTGATGGTGGCGGAGGGGGTCTGGGCTGCCAAATCGCTGGCAAAATCGCGCTACCTGTGGGTTTGGCTCTTACTCCCGGCGCTACTGCTCTTTCAACCGCTCATGGCGGTGGGCGCTCCTGTCGCGTCCCCGCACACGCCGGAGGACGTCCGAACCGTGCTCGAATATGTCTTACAGCGCCGTCAGGCCGAGGACGTGCTATACCTCTACCACGGCGCTCAACCGCAGGCGGAGTACTACTTCGCGCGTTGGGGGATTGACGGCGCGATGAGCGTGAAGGGGACGGACTCGCCGCGCGATCCGGTTGCCTACAAACAGGAGTTGCAGCAACTTGCCGGGCGGAAAAGAGTCTGGGTCGTATTCGCTTCGGTCCGCAGGGGGACGAGGGTAGATGAAGAGAGGTACATACTCGACTTCCTCGATGCCATTGGGCGCCGGTGCGACGAGTGCATCGGGCAAGGATCTGCGGCCTATCTTTATGACTTGAGTCCGGAAAGCAGAAAGTGGGGACAGCAGTAAGAATGCAGCCCCACAGTCACCTATTTCCCGACAGGTATTTTCGCTCTCTCTGCGACATCATACACATCCGCGTGCTCTTGTCCAGCATTTCCGCATCATGCGGCGACGCGATAAGCGCGCTGGGATCCTTCGGCAGGCTCAGGGCAAACTTGCGCTCCACCGCTTCGACCGGGCGGCGTTCTTGTTATGCCACCATAGGGCGCAGCATCCACCTCCGCGACTTCGACTCCGCTCGGGGCTTCGGGCGGACATGTGATGCGCCCCTACAACCGTGGCGGCTTGCCGCTCCTTCTGTGGACGGCATCTGCACGGGCTAAAGCCCGCGCCTACCTGCGCAGTTACCTGTGCGGTTTTCTTGTTGACATCCTTTCGGGTGGTGTGCTAGATTCCGCTTGTGAAGATGTCCGCTCGGATCAGGTTGCTCAGTGAGTTTCGCATCGCATGACGACGCGCCGGAAGCTGAGCGCCCCGCTGCGGATCCTGACCGGGCAGACCGCCTCCGGCAAGGGGGTGGTCGCCGTCGAACTGGCGCGAATGACCGGCGCGGAACTTATCTCCGTGGATTCGATCAAGGTGTACCGCGGGCTGGATGTCGGCGCGGCCAAGCCGCCGCGCGCCGTTCGTGATGCCGTGCCCTTTCATCTGGTGGACGTGGTGGAATCCGGTGAGTCTTTCAGCCTTGCCAACTATCTTGCCGCCGCCCGAGCGGCTGTGGACGAGATCGCGGCGCGGGGGCGGCCGGCGGTTTTCGTCGGCGGCACTCCTCTCTACCTGCGGGGACTCCTGTATGGCATTTTCGAAGGGCCGGCGGCGAACTGGCCGCTGCGCGAGCAGCTCACGCGCGAGGCCGCGGAGCGCGGCACGGCGGCCCTGCATGAGGAATTGCGCCGGCTCGATCCGGTGACCGCCGAACGGTTGCATCCTAACGACCTAACGCGTATCATTCGTGCACTGGAAGTGGCGCGCGGGACGGGCCGGCCGATCTCCGAGCATCAGCGCCAGTACCCGGCGCCGGCCCCGGCGGTGGAGTATCGCATGGTGGCGTTGCGGCGCGGCGAGGAAGAGCTCAAGCGCCGCATCCGCTTGCGGACGCGCCGGATGTTTGAGGCGGGGATTGTCGAGGAGGTGCGCCGGGTCCTCGATGGCGGCGGGATGTCGCGCTCCGCGCAGAAGGCGATCGGGTATCGCGAGGTGCTCGCGCACCTGCGCGGAGAGCTGACCTTGGAGCAGGCGGTCGCGAGCGTCGAGCGCAATACCTGGCGGCTGGCCCGCAAGCAGCGCGCCTGGCTGAAGAGTTTTCCGGATGTGCAGTGGCTGGACCTGACGCCAGAAGAGCCGGTCCAGGTGACGGCTGCCAGGGTGCACGACCTGTTGTTCGGGTCGGCCCCTCATGACAACTGACGGCATTTCGCGGTTCTGGAGTTGGCCCGCATGCTGAATTTTGGAGCGGTCTGGGGCCTGGACGTCGGCGACTCCGCGCTTAAGGCGGTGAAGCTCAAGCGCATGGGTGGCAAGATCGTCCTGCTCGACTACCAGATCATCCGATATGGCGAACTGGCCGGCGAGGCGGGCGCGCGCCGCGAGAACCGGCTGGTCGAAGCGATTGCCGCCTTGCAGGCGGCCGGACTCGGGCGCGACCGTTGCTTCGTCTCCATCGCCCCCCAAGCCGTCTTCAGCCGCTTCATCAGTCTTCCCCCCGTGGACAAACGCCGCATCCCGGAGATCGTCCTCTACGAAGCCCGCCAGCAGATCCCCTTCAGCCTGAACGAAGTGGTTTGGGCTTACGAATCGGTGCGCAAGGATTTCATCCCTGGCGAGGAAATCGAGATCGGCCTGTTCGCCGTCAAGCGCGAGGTGGTGGACGCGTACCTGGCGGAGATGGCGGCGCTGCGGCGGCGGCTTTACGGCATCCAGGTCGCGCCCCTGGCGCTCTACAACTTCGTTCGCCATGAGGTCCAGATTGACCAGCCGGTGGTGGTGGTGGACATCGGCGCGCAGAGCACCGACCTGCTCATCATCGACGGCAACAAGTTCTGGCTGCGCAACTTGCCGATCGCCGGCAACAGCTTCACCAGCACGCTGGAGAAGCGCCTGAACATCCCGCGCGCCGAGGCCGAGAAGCTCAAGCTGGAAGTCGCCGACAACCGCCAGCGCCGCAAGATTCTGGAAGTGCTGCGCCCCTCCATGCGCGACCTCGTCGCCGAGATCCAGCGTTCCGTCGGTTACTACAAGTCTCTCAGCCAGTCCGTCAAATTTGAGGAGGTGCTTGTCACCGGCGACGGCTTCCGCCTCTTCGGGCTGGACAAGTTCCTGGCCGAGCAGCTCCAATACAAGATCACGCCGATCAGCCAACTGAAGAATATCGCTTATCAGGGGCCGCCGGAGCGCGTCAACGACCTGGGCAAGAATCTGACCGGGCTGGGGGTGGCCATCGGGCTGGCGCTTCAGGGGTTGGGGCAGGGGCGCGCCACCGTTAATCTGCTGCCCGACGACTTCGTGATCCAGCGCGAACTGCACGCCAAGCGCTACAGCGCCGTTGTGGCTGCGGCGCTGGTATGGGCCACGGTCTTCTGCTTCTACAGCAAGGAAAAGGCCACCCTGGCCGATATGGAGGGCCGCACGGGCGCCGGAGAGCGCACCCTGACCGCGGCGGACGCCAAGGAGCAGGAGTACAGGCGGTACGAGCAAGGTCAGGATCCGCGCATTGACACCTTTAAGTCGTTTGGACGGCATCGCCAGTATGGCGAGCAAGTCGTCAAGGGCATCTCTGACATCATCCCGCAGGACATCCGCATTGACTCCGGTTTCACTTTCAGCGAAGTGGCCAGCGGTGTTGGCGTGGAAGGCGGCGGACCGGGGGGCATGTCACGTGGCGGACCGGGAGGCATGCCAGGTGGAGGAACGCCAGGCATGCCGGGCGGCGACTCCCGCGGTCGAATGCCTGCCGGACCCCGCGACGAACCGCCTGCCGGACCCCGGGGCGCAGCGCCTGCCGGACCCCGCGACGAACCGCCCGCCGGACCTCGTGGCGGAATGCCGGGCGGAGCCCGCGGCGGAATGCCGGGCAGGCCGGGGGGCGGCGAACCGGAGATGGGTATGGGCCTTTCCGAGGATGCGATTGCGCTTAACAAGGCCGGCATGGTGCTGACATTCCAGGCCAGTTGCGATGTCTCCCTGCTGGACAGCGAGCTCAAGGATGTGCTGCCCAAGTACCTCAAGAAAGCTACCGTCTATTGGCAGAAGGTGCCGATCGTGACCGCGGTAGTCGTGGGCGCCGTGCAATACCGCTATGTTACGGTGACCAATCCGAACGGTCCCGGCACCGTGGAAAAGACGGAACTGTACGCGCCCGTCTCCGTCGCGCTGCGCACGGCAGAGGAGACGGATGCGGAACTCGAGCGAATGACGAAGGAAGCCGAGGCGGCCCGGCTTGAAGAGGAAAAGAAGGCGGCTGAACAGGCGGCAGCGACGGCTGAAGGACAGACGCCGACCACGACGGCGCCGCCACAGAATAGGACGTTGCGCTGATGCCAGCAGTACTGAAACAATTTCTGGTGTACATCGTCGCCGCGGCGGTGGCCCTCATGGCGGTCGCCTTCCACTTCGGCGTGGTGCGCGGCATCTCCGCCCAGTATGAGTCCAAGCTCAAGAATCTTCAGACCACGCGGGACAAGCTCAAGGCTTATGCCGACCGGCCGAAGAACATCCGGAACGACGCTTCGATTGAGGCCGCGCGGAAGCGCGCCGAGTTGATGACTGAGCAGATCAACGAAAGCGAGCGCTACCTGGCCCGCCAGCCGCGCCGCGCGCAGACGCGCCGTTTCTTCGAGAACGAGAAACTCGGCACCGGCAAGGAGATCAAGGAGAACGTCATCTGGCGGCGCGTTTACGAAGAGCAAGTCACGCAGCTGCAAAACCAATTGCTGGAGGCCGGCATCACCGCTTTCTCCGTCCAGCCTTCCGCCGCCTGGGGCTCGGGCGTTCCCGATGACGAGCAGGTCACGGCCGCGATGGAACTCTTCTGGCGTCAGAAGGACATGGCCGACTTCCTGACCGAGCAAGTGGAGAAGGACTTGACGGAGTACATGACCGCCACCTCCGAGGCCGGCGCCTTCCCTGCCAAGCCCTCCGACCTGGTCATCAGCCGCAACTATGCCCGCCTGGATGAGCTGCTGCGCGACGAAAAGCCGGAGGTGCTTATCAAGACCTTCCAGGCCATCATCTTCAACGCAAAAGATCAAGACCTCGCCATTATCTTCGACGAGAACCTGCCCACATTCCCCTGGTCCCAGGTGCTCACGATCACCCTGGATGAGACGCAGCGCCGCTACCTCGACAACCTGGTTCCCGCGGACAAGGAAGACCTGGCCGACCGTCAGCGCTTCAAGGACTTCGTGATGGAGATGCGCCTGGTCCGATATCGGAGCGATGTGATCGGTCTGCTGGACAGCCGGCCGGGCTTCGACGACGTGGCCTCCATGCTGCGCAAGGGGACCGAGGAGGAACGCGCCCGGTTGGTTGAAGACATGGGGCATTGGAACACCACGAAGCTGGCGCAGGCCATCGCCGGGATCGTCTGCCTGCGCAACGAGAAGGATTACCAGCTCGTGCGCAACAACCACAGTCCGCAGATCGCCGAGCTGGCCTCCCTGCAGATGGATACCAGCGGCGTCACTACGGGGTCGATGGTATCACGAGAAGGCGGGCCGGGCGCGGGGATGCCAATGCCTGCGAGCGCCATGCCGAGCAGGCCGCCGATGGGGGGTGGTCCCGGCGGGCGTTCCGGCGCGGGCGAACCGGGCATGGCCGTCACTCAGGGCAACGAACTGTATAAGACCTTCTCGTTGTCCATGCACGTCAAGGTTGAGTTTGAGCATATTCCGGTCTTCATCCGCCGTCTGCTGGGCAACAGTTGGCGCTATCGGATTAAGATCCTTTCCATCACTCCTACCACCGCGAGCTCGCGCCCGGGGGAAGCAATGGAAGGAAGGACTCCAGGCGGGATGATGCCCGGAGGAATGATGCCCGGGGGAATGACGCCCCGAGCCGCAGGACTGCAGCGACCCGGGCCGGGGGTCGGGCCGGGGGTCGCGCCGGGCCGCACGACGCCGACCGCCCTGCCGCTCAGACCGCCGACTGGCGAGGCGGAGGCGGGAACCGTCGAGCCGGTGGAAGTGAAGAACTACGTCTGGCTGGACGTGTCGGGAGAGGCGTACCAATTTAGCCCGGTTCGGGGAAAGCTTGAAGGCGAAGCGGCCAAAGCCGCCAGCGCCACGAAGGCCGCGGGAGCGGGAGGGACCGCTCCATGAAGATCAAGATCGTCGCCGTCAAGTACTTCGATTGGGTGATGCTGGCCGCCCTGGGTCTGCTGCTGGTCTTCGCGCTGGTCAAGAACTTCGTCATTCAAGACCGGACCCTGGATGAGCTCAGCGGCGAGATTGACCGCTACGACAGGACTGTCAAGGAGGCCATGAAGAGCACCACAGTCGCGGAGAGCGCCCCGACCGACTTCCTCGGCGACCTGCGCAGGCGCTTCGAGCACATGCTGGTCATCAGCCCTTACCGGCGCAACCCGTTTGTCCTGCCCGTGGATATCGACATGGGGATGGTGCAGGTTCCCAAGGGGAACAAGAAGGAGATGCTCGTCAAGGGGGCCAGGATCACGGACGTGCTGACGCCCGTCCCGATGGCGCGCGTCACCCTGACGTACAAGCCCGACGATGGGGACACCGTGGTGGAGGTCGCCGGAATCGAGGTCGGCAGCGTTCTGCTCCGGTTCCGGGCCGACACGGAACAGACCTACCGTCTCCAATTCAACGTGCTGCGGGTTGATGTCACGCCTCCACCGCGCTCGCCGATGGACGTTACCATTGCCACGCGCGGCCCGATCACCAAGGGGACGCTGCGGCGCGGGCGGCCGATGGTGCTGATCGTCTTCTACCCCGACAATCCGCCCTTGTCCAGCATTGACGAAGGGCAGACCACGGGAGCGTGGATCGAGCGCAAGTTGACCGATGCGCCGGACGTCGAATATGGCCGAGTGAACCAGAAGATACTGCGCGCGATCACGAAGCGCGAAGAAGCCGCGGAGATGTGGCAACTGTTCCAGCCGGAGGAGCAGGCGGCGACCCCTGGCGTGGCGGGCGCGCCGCTGACGCCGGGCGGCGGGCCGGTTGTTCCTGAGGTCGCCCCCGACTACATCGAACCGGGCGGTGCGGGCCGGACGGGCGCCGTCCAGGCCGCTCCGCTCATCAGCCCGGGCGCTTTTGCCTTCCTGGATGACTCCGTGGACGAAGGGGAGAGTTACCTGTACCGGATTATCACGGTCAATGAAGTGGAGAACCGTTCGCCGGCTTACTGCAAGGAGCCGTTTGTCTCCGTCAGTCCGGTCAATGTTCCGGCGCTGGTGCAGTTCAGCGTGGCCTCGATCAGCATGGACGGAAGCGCGATACTCAACGTAACCGCCCCCTCTCCGGACGGCGGTCAGGTGTTCAGCCAGCGCTTCACCGTCAAGCCCGGCATGTCCATTGGAACCAAGGTCCGTATGCGCCTTACCGCCGGGGGAGTAGGGCCGGGAGGCGGGGGACCGGGACCGGCAGGCGGGGGGGTTGCATTGGCAGCGGGCGTAATGGTAAAAGATATCGATTTTAGCACTGGTTGCATCCTGGTGGCCGCGCTTCCGGCTTACAAGGAGATCGAATATCGGCCCCGGCTTCGCGGGCAGGTTACTCAGTATCCGGTGCGGCTCGTCAACGGCGCCCAGATACTTTATCTGACTCCGGGCGGCGTCTTGCGCTGGAAAGGCAAAGAACAGGTGGCCGCGGCCCCGGGTCCGGGCGGGAGGCCCGGCATGGGCGAGCTTGGGCCGCCTTAGAGATTGGGATGTGTCGCGCCGTGGCAGTCCGGACGATGCCTTGGTGATACGTGTCCGTCCCCTTGAGGGTGACGGGATTAAAGGAGACTGCATTGAGCCGAACCAGAAATCCCCGCACCCGGGCCTGGGTGTTCGCCCAGATCCTCAGTTGCGCCGTCGCGTCCTTCCTTGCGGGCGCCTCCGTCGCGCAGACCCCCTCCGATGCCGCGCGCCTCGCTTCCGAGCAGAAGGCCGTCGAGGTCCAGGCTGCGAAAGAGGCGGAAGCGCGCGCCGCCGCCGAGCGCGCCGCGTACGAGCAGAAGATCATTGCTCGTGAGAAGCAGCGCCACGATGCCGCCGTCGCCGCCGCTGCGGCCGAGAAGGCGAAGCAGGAGAAGCTGGCCGCCGACAAGGCCGCCGCACTGAGGGCGGAACAGGAGCGGCTTGCGGCGGAGAAGGCCAAACAGGAGAAGCTCGCTGCCGAGAAGGCTGCCGCCGAAAAGGCGAAGCAGGAGAAACTTGCTGCCGACAAGGCTGCCGCTCAAAAGGCGGAGCAGGAGCGGCTTGCGGCGGAGAAGGCCAAACAGGAGAAGCTCGCTGCCGAGAAAGCCGCCGCTGAAAAGGCGAAGCAGGAGAAGCTAGCCGCCGAGAAGGCCATCGCCGGGAAGGCGCAGCAGGAACGGTTGGCGGCTGAGAAGGCAAATCAGGATAAGATTGCCTCCGAGAAGGCTGCCGTGGCCGCGCAGGCCGCGAAGGAGACGGAAGCACGCGCCGCCGCCGAGCGCGCCGCGTACGAGCAGAAGATCATTGCTCGTGAGAAGCAGCACCACGATGCCGCCGTCGCCGCCGCCGCGGCCGAGAAGGCGAAGCAGGAAAAGCTCGCCGCTGAGAAAGCTGCCGCCCAGAAGGCGGAGCAGGAGCGGCTCGCGGCTGAGAAGATCAAACAGGAGAAACTCGCTGCCGATAGGGCCGCTGCTGAAAAGGCGAAGCAGGAGAAGCTCGCTGCCGAGAAGGCCGCCACTCAGAAAGCGGAACAGGAGCGGCTCGCTGCAGAGAAGGTCAAACAGGATAAACTTGCCGCCGATAAGGCTGCGGCCGAAAAGGCAAAGCAGGAAAAGATCGCCGCCGAGAAGGCCATCGCCCAGAAGCCTGAGCAGGAACGGCTTGCGGCCGAAAAGGCGAACCAGGAGAAGCTTGCTGCCGAGAAAGCCGCTGGCGAGCGCGCCGCGTACGAACAGAAGATTATGGCCCGCGAGAAGCAGCGCCATGACGCCGCCGTCGCCGCCGCGGCGGCGCAAAAGGCAAAGCAGGAGAAGCTTGCCGCGGAGAAGGCCGCCGCACAGAAGGCGGAACAGGAACGGTTGACGGCTGAGAAGGCAAGACAAGAAAAACTCGCCGCCGAGAAAGCCGCCGTGGAAAAGGCGAAACAGGAAAAGCTTGCCGCCGAAAAGGCCGCCGCACAGAAGACGGAGCAGGAACGGCTGGCGGCTGAGAAGACCAAACAGGAAAAACTCGCCGCCGAGAAAGCCGCTGCGGAAAAGGCGAAACAGGAAAAGCTTGCCGCCGAAAAGGCCGCCGCACAGAAGACGGAGCAGGAACGGCTGGCGGCCGAGAAGGCGAAACAGGAAAAGCTTGCCGTCGAGAAAGCCGCCGCACAGAAGCCGGAGCAGGAGCGGCTGGCGGCTGAAAAGTTGAACCAGGAGAGGCTCGCTTCCGAGAAGGTTGCTATGACTGCGCAGGCCGCGAAGGAAGCGGAAGCGCGTGCCGCCGCCGAACGCGCCGCCTACGAACAGAAGATTATTGCCCGCGAGAAGCAACGCCACGATGCCGCTGTCGCCGCCGCAGCAGCCGAGAAGGCCAAACAGGAGAAGCTTGCCGCGGAGAAGGCCGCTGCCCAGCAGACGGAACAGGAAAGGCTGGCGGCTGAGAAGGCCAAACAGGAGAAACTCGCCGCCGAAAAGGCCGCTGCTGAGAAGGCGAAACAAGAAAAGCTTGCCGCCGAAAAGGCCACCGCCGAGAAGGCGGAGCAGGAGCGGCTCGCGGCCGAGAAGGCCAGACAGGAGAAGCTCGCTGCCGAGAAAGCCGCTGCGGAAAAAGCAAAGCAGGAGAAGCTTGCTGCCGAAAAGGCCGCCGCCGAGAGGGCGGAGCAGGAGCGGCTCGCGGCTGAGAAGGCCAAACAGGAGAAGCTCGCTGCCGAGAAAGCCGCTGCGGAAAAGGCAAAGCAGGAGAAGCTTGCCGCCGAGAAGGCTGCCGCCGAGAAAGCTGAAGCGGAACGTCAGGCCAAGATCAAGGCCGACAACGAGGCGCGCGCTGCGGCCGAGGCCAAGGCGGAGTCGGAGCGGCAGGCCCGGTTGAAGGTTGAAGCGGAAGCCCTCGCTCAGAAAGTCGAGCAGGAAAGAATCGCCGCGCAGAAGGCCGCTGAGGCCACGCAGAAGGCGGCGGAGTTTGACTTCGGAATATAATTTCATCGTCAGTCGGCGTCGGCTGATCGTGGCGCCTCCGTTCCGAGGACGCCGAAACGTTGTTTTCGCGCTCGCAATACAGGTGCGCACGGCACACCGATCGGACGCTCCCTCCATACGGGAGCAGGCCGTGTGTGGCAGAGAAGTGGAGGTCACCCGTCGTGCATAGCGACATCCGACGCACCGCCGTCGTGGCGTGGTCCCTTGCGCTGTTCCTCCTGACGGCTCCAGCGCTGATGTCCGCGCCGGAGACGGCCCCGGCGCCCACGGCCCCAGCGGCCGCGCCGGCGTCCCCGACGATTGAGAGCTTCGCTGCCGCCTATGCCCGTGCGGACAAGCTCAACGACGAGGGGGCCGGAGCGCGCGCCCGCGAGGTCCTCACGAACCTCCTGAAGCGCGAGACTCCCAAGCTTTCCGATGCCGAGAGCCGCAAGGCCCGCGCCCTGCTGGAAGACATCGAGATGGTGCTGGTGAAGCGGTACGAGGCCGAGGAAGCCGCCCGTAAACGCTTCGAGGCCCAGGCGGCCAAACGCGCCGCTGCGGAGGCCGCGCAGAAGAAAGCACAGGGGGAGACGCTGGCCCAGGCCGACCGTCTCGTCAAGGAAGCGGAAGCCTCCAAGCAGCCGCGGAAATACTTGGAGGCCGCCCGCCTGCGTTCGCGCGTTGCCACCGAGCGCGCCATCGCCGCTTACGAACGCGCCATGGACCTCTTTGAACAGGGGGACTACGACAAGGCCGGAGTCGGTTTCACCCGCCTCCAGGAGTGGGTCAAACTGTACGGCGGGATGGATGTGCAGGCGGATCTGCGCCCCTCCATCGGTTCCGCGCGCGAAGCTGGCATTCAGAAGTACTTGGCGCGGATTGACGACGGCAAACTCAACCGCGGCGTCGGCTCGACCGTTCTGGCCGCCCGTACGGCGGAGGAAAAGAAGAAGGCCGATGAACGGGCGAAGTATCTGACGGCGGTCAAGAACTATGACGAGGCCGTCATGGCGTACGACCGCAGCCAGTTCGATAAGGCCAGCGAACTGATGCTGGCCGTTCAGGGCAGCGGCGTTTCCCTCGGCGCGGCCAAGGACGCTCAAGTCGTCGCTTACCTCAAGAAGATCGCCGACCGCAAACAGGAGATTGATACCCGCCGCCAGCAGGCCATCGCCCAGATGACCAATGCCCAAGGTCTTCTCCAGAAAGACGAATGGAAGCCGGCGCGCGAACTGCTGCTCAAGACGCAGCGCGACCAGGAACTGCTCAGCCCCGACCAGCGCAAGCTGCTGGCGGACCTTCTGAAGCAGGCCGGCGAGAAGGAAGATGAGGCCACCCGGTTGCACCAGGCCGACGCGGCGACCGTCGCGGCAGCCACGCAGTACGCGAAGGAAGCGGCGCGCATCCAGAAAATACTGGAGCAGCAGGAGGATGCCGTCGCCAGGATGCACCTGGACATGGCTAAGACGGAATTCGGCGCCATGGACTTGGATGCCGCCCTCGTGGACGCGAATGAATCGCTCAAGCACGGCAAGCTGCCCGAGGCCATCGAACTGCGCAACCAGATACTGGCCCTCCAGGGCAAGGGGGACGAAATGGCCACCCCCTACGTCAAGAACATCTCCGAGGAAATCCAGCGGCGCCTGGCCACTGTCAAGTCAGAAATGGACCTTGCCATTCAGCGCGGCCGCAATGCGCTGGATGACAACCGCTACGACGACGCCGTCAAGCAGTTTACGCTTGCCACCGAGGCGATTGACTACCTGCGGCCCTACTACGACGTGAGCGGGGCCGAGGCGCAGGTGCAGGGGATGCTCAAGCGCGCCCAGGAAGGCAAGGCGGAAGCGGAGCGGAAACTCAACCAGCAGAACATATGGAACGCCACGAAGATGGCGGAGGAAGAGGACCGGCTGAACCGCGCTCGCCGCGAGGAGCAGAAGATCGCCCTCTTCAACGAGGCCAACGCCCAGTACGCCCAGGGCAAGTACCAGGCCGCCCTCGCCATTGCCGAACAGATCCAGGCGATGGACCCGGAGTTCATCCCCGTGCTCGACCTGATGGACAACGCCCGCGAGAAGCTGCGCCACCAGACGTGGCGCGCCCTCAATGCCGCCGATCAGCGGGCCAAGGCGGACGAGCGCATCAAGTGGCGCGAGAAGTTGGTCTTCCCCGCCGCGGTGTATCAGTACCCGGCCAAGGAGATTTGGGACCAGATCAACGCGCGCGGCGGCGTGGAACTCCCGTCGGGCAAGGCGGCCAAGACCCCCAAGGAACTGCGGTTGGAGACCTTGCTCAGGCAGGAGATCCCCGCTCTTGCGCTCCCCGGCGTCCCGTTGCAGGAGGCGGTCGAGATTCTCAAGGCCCAGTTGCCGCCGGGTCTCAACATCCTGCCCGATCCGACCATCACGGCCAATGCGGACGTGCTGATCAACCTGGACGTCAAGGAAGTCAACATCGGCACCGCCCTGAAGCTCATGTTGCGGCCGCATGGTTTGGACTACATCATCGCCAACGACTCCATCTGGATCAGCACCTTTGAGGGTTGTCGGACCTTGGAAGCGCGTCCCGAGAACCTGGACTTGCGCGAATACGACGTGCAGGACTTGCTGGTCGTGCTCAACACCAGCGGAGGCAGCAGCGGCACCAGCAGCGGCACCAGCACCAGCACCACCAGTGACACCAGCAGCGGCACGAACAATAACACGAGCGGCAGCAGCGGGTTGGCCAGCGGCAGCCAGGACCTGCTGGGAATGATCGTCATGTTCACCGGGGCGGAGAACTGGGACAACGTCACGATACTTGGCAATTCCGGCAACAACAACAACGACACCAACAGCGGCGGAACGGGTGGCACGGGCGGTGGCGGGAACCTCCTGGGTGGCGGCGGGAACCTCCTGGGTGGCGGCGGCGGGGCGGAGGGCGGGCCCGGCGGCGGCGGGGGCGGCGCCACCGGCGGAGGGATCGGGCGCATCATGTTCCTTCGCAACGGCTACCTCATGGTCAACCACGTGGATCGTATCCACAAGAAAATCGAAGAGATTCTGGCCATGCTGCGCGCGCAAACGACCATCCTCGTGCAGGTGGAGGCGCGTCTGATCACGTACAACGACCGGTTCTTCAAAGACGTCGGCGTCAGTTGGACGAATCTGCCCCATGCGACCACGGGCACACTGGGCGAAGACCCCGGCGCGCACATCCCCGGAGCGACCTGGAGTTTCAGCAACTGGACTCCTCCTTCTTTCACCGCCGACCCGGTGGGCGCGGCGCCGTTCAGCATTTCGGCGGCGTTCCTGAACCGCGACCATACGCAGATGGTCATCAGCATGGCCGAGGCCAGCAGCAACGCCACGACCGTGTCCGCACCGCACGTGACCGTCATTAACGGCGCGCAGCAGACGCTTGACCTGACGACGAAGGGGAGCTATGTCTCTTCCTACTCGGTGCAAGGCAGCATCGCCATCCCCGTCATCACCACGTACGACGCCTCCATCGTTTCATTGAGCGTCACCCCGGTCGTCTCGGCCGACCGCCGGTACGTGACGATGCAGGTCTCGCCGCAGATCACAAACTCCGTGCTGGGAGACCCCGTGGCGGTCGAGATACCGATCGCCAGCAGCGGCGCCGGCGGCAGCGCGGCCACCTCGACGGCGTTCATCTTTACCCCGTTGACGACCGATCAGAGCATTGACAGCACGGTGCGCGTGCCGGACCGCGGCACGGTGGTGCTGGGCGGGCTGTCTGCGGCGTCGGAGAGCACCGGCGAGTCGGGCATCCCCATCCTGTCGCACATCCCGATCCTCAAGCGCCTTATCAGTCGGAGCACGGTCGGTCATGACCGCTCGCACCTGCTCTTCCTGGTGACGCCGACCATTCTGTTGCCGGACGAAGTCGAGCCGTAACGGCCTCTGTTATGTGGAGGGAACTTGCGATGAATGCACAGAAGAGCGTATGGGCGATCGCCCTCCTTGCGGCGGCGGTCGGCGTTCTGGCGACGTTGCTGGTGGTCAGGCAAGGCGGCGTGGGCGCACCCATGGCCTATGGGCAGGTCAGCGAGGGCGTCGGCGCGGGCTACGTGGTGGGCATCCTGGGGGAGAAGAACAACAACCAGTTGCCCCTCTTCATGGTGGACACCAAGTCGCAGACGATCCTGATCTACGAATTTGACTTGTCGCAGAGGCAGCTCTACCTGCGAGTCGCGCGTTCCTTCACCGCCGACCGAGACCTCGTTGACAATAGCTGGGGCAAGACGAACCAGTACGCCGGTCCTTCGGTCAAGGATGTTCAGAACATACTACGCGGCGGTCGGTAACGCCGCAAAGCGTAACGAGCGGGCCGGTCTCCGAGGGGGACCGGCCCGCTGCGTTTAAACGGACTTAACGTCCAACATCCAACGTTCAACTTTCAACGTCCAACGGACAACGCACGGACGTCTTGCGCGGAAGGGCGTTCTTGCGGTTGGTTGAACGTTGAACGTTGGATCAGCGCACACTGCGCACCGCGTTGAACGTTGAATCCGTTCACCTGCCGGGCGCGCCGCTGGCGGGGTTGGGCATTTCCTGTAGGAGCGCGCGCCCTTCCGAGACCTTCCCGGTCCGGATCAGGCAGTTCGCGAGTCGCGCGCGCGTGGAGACCGCCCCGGGGGCTTCCTGGAGCGCCCGGCGGAGGTAGGGAATCGCCTCCGCATCCCTCTCCAGCGCGATCAGGTCGGCGCCGACGTTCCCGAGCATCACCGGGTGGCCCGGCGAGAGTTCCAGCGCGCAGAGGTGTTCGCGCAGGGCGCTTTCGTACCGTCCGGTCCGATAGTAGATATTGCCCAGGGCGTTGTGCACCGCTTCCGAATACGGGCACTCGCGCACCGCGCCGTTGAGGAGCGCTTCGGCCTTGTCGCGCGCACCGGTGAAGGAAAGGGCCGTAGCCAGGTTCACCAGCACCTCGGGGATCGGCTGCCGCTGGACCCGAACCACTCTCTGAATGCATGGAACGGCTTCCGCGTAGCGGCGCTGCTTGATACAGAGGACGCCTAGCGAGTTGAGGGCGACCAGGTCGTCGGGATCGCGCGCGAGGGCATCGCGATAGGCCGCCTCCGCCTCCGCCGGTTTGCCGAGTTTCTCAAGTACCTGCCCCAGTTGAGCATAGGGTGGCGCGCTGTCGGGCCGGAGCCTGGTCACATACTCCATGCTCTTCCGGGCCTCTTCGAGGTTGCCCCGTTCCGCGCAGTCATTCGAGTAATTTATCCACGACGGCAGACTGCGGTTATTCGTGCGGAGGGTGCTCAGACTCAGCGCGCGCTGGTCGCGCCAGTCGAGCGTCCGCGCCATGCTCTGCGCCGCGTACGCACCGAACAGAAGGGCGAAAGCAAACGCAATGACCCAACGACGGCGCGGCGTTCCGTTCTCCCACGCCACGCTGACTCCGATCCCCGCCGGCACAAAGAGGCCGAGGATCGGAAGATAAAGGTAGCGATCGTTCAGGATTCCCGGGATCGGCAAGAGATTGCACGTCGGGAGCAGCATGAGGAAATACCAGGCGAACCCCGCCACCAGGAGCGGCTGACGCCGCCTCAACGCCACCAGCGCGACGCCCAATGCGGCGAGGTATGTGATGGCGAACAAGACCTCGGGCGCGAAGAGGGACTGCGACGGCACGATGTCGTAATGGACGGAAAGACCCGTCGGGAGGAGAATCAGCCTAAATTCGCGCATCAGGTTCGGCCACATCGTGAGCAGCGCTGTCCGGAAACTCCCTCCCGGGTACGGTACGCCGGATTCGGTCGGGTTGAGCATCAGTCCGAAACGAACGACCAGATAGAGGAGGGCAACGAGCGCGAACCCGCTGTAGGAGCGCAGTGTCTTCCTGATGGAAGACTCCTCCCTCCCCATGATCCGCTCCACCGCGAAGAGCGCCGCAGGCATCAAGCCCGCTGACTCCTTGGCCAGGAGCGCCAGCGCATAGCACAGCGCCGCTACCGGCGCCGCCGCGCGCGAGCGCCAGGTCAGGAATGCGTACGCGCCCAGAAGCACGAAGAAGGTCGCTTGCAAGTCCTCCCGGTACCCGACCGCGTTGACCACCTCGGCCTGGACCGGATGAATGGCGAACAGCATGGCGGTGATGAACGCCGCCTTGCCGTTCCACAGGCGCAGGACCAGTGTGAATACGAGCAGGGCGTTGATGGCGTGCAGCAGCAGATTATGAACGTGCATGCCGAAGCGCCAGCGCACGAGATTCTCCTGTGCGAAACGCTTGTATTGGGCCGCGGTCCAATCCGTCGAGTCTGCCGGCCGGGCGCGCGTCCAAAGGGCATGATCCAACGCGTACGAGGCCGTGACCATGGGCCGGTACGTGGTCTCAGCCGACATACGGAAGTAGTTATGGTTGAACAGGTTCCACAGGAGTTGGTTCTCCTGGTAATAGGTATTATCCCGCAGCGCCCACAGGTCGTCATGCGTGTAGTCGTTGCGCAGGGAGGGCGAAAAGACCACGATGGCCGTGGCGACAACGAGCGCCGCGGCCCAGCAGACCGACCTGTGGTCCGGGTGGCCAATGGCGATGTTTGCGGGCGCACTCTGCATGGTCACGGGATCCTACCGTCCCCTCTCCTGGGTGAATGCGCGAGGTACGGACCGAGCGCCAGAAGGTCCATCTCCGTTTTGGAGAAGCAGTTCACCGCGTCGCGGGGGGCGCAGACAATCGGCTCGCCGCGGACGTTGAAGGAGGTGTTCAGCACCATCGGGACGCCCGTCAGGCCCTCAAACTCCCGGATCAGTTCGTAGTACAGCGGGTTCTGCGCGCGCGTGAGCGTTTGCACGCGCGCCGTCCCATCCGCATGCGTCACGGCCGGGATGGCCGCCCTCTTTGCCGGCAGCACGTTATAGACCAGGAGCATATAGGGGGAGGGAACGCTGCAGTCGAACCACTCCCCGCACCGCTCCGCGAGGACACTGGGCGCAAAGGGACGGAACCCCTCGCGGTGCTTGACCCGCTGATTCAGGATATCCTTCATGTCCGGTCCGCGCGGGTCCGCCAGGATGCTGCGATTTCCCAGCGCGCGCGGCCCCGCCTCCATGCGGCCCTGGAACCAGCCCAAAATGCGCCCCGCCGCAAGCTCCTGAGCGCATCGCCGGGCGATGTTGTCGGGACGTTCGTATCGGATGCCCCCGGCGTCCAGCGCGCGGCGGCATTCCTCCTCCGAATAGCGCGGGCCCAGGTAAGTATCAGACATGGCATGCCGCTCGGGGCGCTTCAGCGTCACATGGTGGACATACAGCGCCGCCCCCAGCGCGCACCCCGCGTCGTTCGCCGCAGGCTGAACGAAGATCTCCCGGCAGTGCCCCTCCCGCAGCAGCCGCCCGTTCATCACGCTGTTCAATGCGACCCCGCCGGCCAGGCAGAGCGCCGTCTGGCCGGTTGCCGCTGTCAGGTACTTGACCATGTGAATCGCCCCCTCTTCCGTTCGCGCCTGGAGCGAGGCGGCGATGTCGGCGTGGCGCTGGTCGAGCGGCCCTTCCGGCGCGCGCCGCGGGCCCAGCGCCGCAATGAACTTGGCGGTCACATAGTCCTTCTTTGCCAAGTGGACGTCGAAGTACGACATATCCAGCCGCAGTCCGCCATTCTTCCGCAGCCGGCAGATCTCCCGAAACGTATCGAGATACTTGGGTAGGCCATGCCCCGCCAGCCCCATGACCTTTCCCTCGTCGCAGTTCTCTCGGAAGCCCAAGTATTCGGTCGTGCACAAGTAGAGCAGCCCCAGGGAGTTCGGATAGAGTACGTCGCGGAGGTGGCGGATCAAACCGCCGGTCCCTTCGGCGAAGCGCGTGGTGGCAATCTCTCCGTTGGCGTCAATGCTCAGCAGCGCCGCCCGCTCAAACGTGGAGGGATAGTAGGCGCTGCAAACGTGGGCTGCGTGGTGCGGCACGTAATGGACGGCGTTTCGATACCCCCACTCGCGTCTCAGGAACCCCGGCAGGGCGATCATCTCCCGGAACATGCGGTAGCGTTCCCGGTTCTGCGACAGCGACTGGGGAAGCCCCATCAGCGTCTGCGCCGCGCGGCGCGCCAGTCCCCGCCACGGGCTCCAGAAGAACGCAATGTGCTCGATGTCGTTGATCCCAATCCCGGCCTCGTGCAGGCAGTATTGGATGGCGTTCCCTGGAAACGCTCCGGTGTGCTTCACGCGACTGAAGCGTTCTTCCTCGGCGAAGGCCGCTACCCGGCCATCCTCCAGCAGGCTTGCCGCTGAGTCGTGCATGGCGCTGTTGATGCCCAGGATGAACATGCGCATACTCCGACGGGAATGTTGGTTCCAAGCGGACGCTATTCTACCTTTCCGGCGCGACTCCGCAAACCCAAGTCGGGGGAATGCGTCAGTCAAGTGGGAGTCATTGGGAAGAGCAGGGCGCCTTCAGTGGACGGCTCAGGACGTCTTGGGTGGCGGGGCCACGGAATGGGCCCCGCGTTTTCGCAGGAACAACTCCACGATTTCGGGATCCAGCCGCGTGCCGGCCATCGAGCGCAGCCGTGCGGGCAAGTCCGCCTCGTGGAGTGGCGGTTCCTGGTTGGCGAGGGCATCATAGGCGTCGGCGACGGCCAGGATGCGCGCCCCGACGGGGATCGCCTTTCCTTTCAGCGCGTCGGGGCCGCCGGAGCCGTCAAAGTGCTCGTGATGATGCCGCACGTAGAGCTCCTCCAGATCCAGCAGGCGCATCTCCCGGAGCAACGTGGAAGCGTCAAGGGCGTGGCGGTGCGGCGAGTCCTTCGCGTCGGTCGGCGAAGCCGGGGCGACCGCCCGGCAGACGTCGTGCAGCGTTGCCGCGTTGCGGACCGCATCGATTTCCCCCGGGCGCAGACCGGCCGCGCGGGCCATTTCGGTGGCATAGAGCAGCACCTGGTCGCAATGCCGCTTCAAGTCGGGCACGCGAACGGTGAGCCCTTCAACCAGACTGCGCAGGGATTCCATGTACTGCGTCTTTGCCGGGGTGATGATCCGTCGCACGCTGTCCAGGACCTCGTCCATGTTGGAGCCGAGCGCCAGGTGAGGCGCGGCCGGCTCGACCGGTTCGGTCCCTTCCCAGACGCAGACCATGTTGCGTCCCCTGCGCTTGGCCTGGAGCAGCGCCTCATCGGCGCGGCGGCAGAGGTCCGCCTCGTCCTTCATGTCGGGGGTCAGCGCCGCCACTCCGGCGCTGATCGTCACGCGCAACGGCCCGTGGCGCGTCAGGATGTCGGTCGAGCCGGTGGACTCCCATATGTGTTCGGCGCAATGCAGCGTCCCGGCCAGATCGGTGTTCGGCAGCAGCACGGCGAACTCCTCGCCGCCGTAGCGCGCCAGGATGTCCACAGACCGCGTTGCGTTCGTGATGATCTCCGCCAGCGACTTGAGCACCTCGTCGCCGGTCAGATGGCCGTAGGTGTCGTTGACGGACTTGAAGAAGTCCGCGTCAATCATGATGCAGCCGAGCAGAAAGCCGTACCGGCGGGCACGCGCGAACTCGTACTGCAGCCGATCGTGAAAGAACCGGTGGTTGTACAGCCCCGTCAGGTTATCGGTCACCGAGAGCCGTTGCAGGCGGTCGAGCAGCTCGCGGCGTTCGGTCACGTCGCGGGCGATCCCGATCAGGCAGCGGCGGAAGCCCGCCTTCTCCTTGAGTACGGAGACCGACATGTGGACGGGGAAACTGGCGCCGTCGCGGCGGCGTGCTTCCAGCTCTCCCTGCCAGTGGGGGGTCAGCGCCTTGGACTTGAGCATGGCCGCCGGGTCGAACTCCTTCGCCGCCCCGGGGAACAGCAGGGTGACCGGCTGGCCGATCGCCTGCTCCGGGGTATAGCCGAACATCGGCTCGATCGCCTGGTTGGCGGTCAGGATGGCGCCGTCCTCGCGCAAAGTGATGATGGCATCGGAGGCGTACTCGACAATCTGCTGGAGCAGCAGCGCGCGCTCTTCCAGTTCGTGCCGGCGCAGCACCTGTTGCAGCACGACCCCGAGTCCGGCGAGGTTTTCCTCGGTCTTGACGATGTAGTCGAAAGCGCCCAGCTTGAGCGCTTCGGCGGCGACGCGCTCGTCGCCGCGCCCGGACATCAGCACCACCGGCACGCTGGTTCCTTGCGCGAGGATCCAGCGCAGGAACTCCACCCCCGTCATCCCCGGCAGGTAGTAGTCCGTGATCACCGCGGCATAGGCGTGGTGGCGCAGCAGTTCCTTGGCGTCCTCCGGCGAACAGGTGTGGTGCACCTGATAATGCTGCCGCAGGGCGTGCTTGACGATCAGCGCGTCCGTCGGGCTGTCCTCGACCAGCAGCACTCGTTGTTGCGTGGGCATACGCGCCTCCCTCTCTCAGCCGAGCCCCTTCTCGTCCTCGGCGGGGATTGTCTGGTGAAACTCCGTATCCATGCGCTCGACCGGCTGACCCGGCAGAGTGAAAAAGAATGTGGAGCCTTTGCCCGGCTCCGACTCCACCCAGATGCGCCCGCCGTGGTTCTCCACGATCCGCTTGCAGATGGTCAGCCCGATGCCCGTCCCCTCGGTGCCGGAATCGAGCCGCTGGAAGATCTCGAACATCCGCGGGATGTCCCGTGCGGCGATCCCGACGCCATTGTCCTTCACCCAGAACAGGTGTCCCTCGTCGGTCACGCGGCTGCCCACCTCGATCTGCGGGGTCCGCTCGCCGCTGAACTTGAGGGCGTTGGACAGGAGGTTCTGGAGCAGTTCGGCCATACGCACCCGGTCGCAGACCACGCGCGGCAGGTCCGGCTGCACGGTGACGGTGGCGGACTTGGCCGAGACGGTGAATTCCAGGGAGGTGAGCACCTCGCGCAGGAGGTCGTTGAAGGCCACCTCTTCGGGAGGGTAATGGCGGCGGCCGATCCTGGAAAGGCGCAGCAGATCATCCACCAGCCGGCGCATGCGCGCGCCGGAGGCGCGGATGGAGCGCAGGTACTCCTTCCCCTGCTCGTCGAGCTTTGGCTCATATTCTTCCAGGAACATTCGCGAGACGCCTTCTACGCCGCGGAGCGGCTCCTTCAAGTCGTGAGAGACGACGTGGGTGAACTCGTCGAGTTCGTGATTGAGGCGGATCAGACGCTGGTTGAAGCGTTGCGTCGCCGCCAGTTCCGTCTCGAGCTTTGCGTTGGCTTGAGTGAGCGCGGTGCGCTGGTTGGCGTGAAGCAGGTAGATGACCCCTGGGACCGTTAGCAGCAGAACCCCCAGCGCCAGGATCACGAGCCGCGACAGCCAGAGCCGCGCCTGTCCGACCGCCGCCTCCTGGACGTGAACGGCCCATAGGCCGTTCCCTGCCCGGAAAGCCTCGCGCTGTCGCGGTAACGATCCTTCCAGCGCCGCCGGAGGGGCCAGCATGGCGCCGACCGAGTCTTCGAGATATGTGAAAGGCCTGGAAAGGGGCCGGCCCTGCGCCGGAGGAGCGACATTGCTTTGGATGGCAAAACAGCCCACCACCACGCGCCCGGTCCCATCCGTAGTCGCGTCCGCTACCAGAAAGTAGTACCCCGCCAGTTGTGGCAGTTGGAAGCCGGGGCTCACCTGAGTCATGCGCGACTCCAAGGCGCGTTGCGCCAGCGGGCGCAGCAACTCGCCGGGAAGGGGATGTCCCGCCCCGGCAGAGGCCCACTCGCAGCGTTGCCGAAGGTTCCTGTCCAGAAACAGAACCTGCTGGACTCCGCTGATATGATTGCTTACGAAGGCGCAAATCCGTTGCAGATACTGTGACGCCTTGTCGTCGGGGCGATTGTCCATATCCAGCCGGATCGCTCTGAGAGCGCTCATTCGCGTGGCGAAGTACTCCTCGCACAACTGCGCATGCCCGCGAGCCATCTCCGCCAGCAACCGCGCGCTACAGTCCTTATGTTCGCGCACGATGTTCCGGTCGAGTGCGAACAGGCACACGGCCATCAGCGCGATCAGCAAGAGGTAGATGGTTCGAATCTTCATTGCTCTATGAACTGGAAAAGAGATGCCCATGCGGCCCTGGGACCGGCGCCCTGCCAACGCGGCACTAATATATCACTTGTGTGCCGGAAATGACATCTCCGAACGACGCATTCTGTCCCATTATAGAACAGGCTTCGTCATTGCCATTGCGTTCTGGTATATTTGGGCAATATGGGAGGAGAGATGAATCAGCGCTTCGGCCCGCGCGAGCGGGTAAAGCTTCAGCGCGACTTTGACCGGCTCTTCAAGGAAGGCCGGGCGCTGCGATACCCTGAGTTCACGCTGCGCGTCCTGCCGGGGCAGACGGTCCAGGCGCGGCTGGGGCTGTCCGTCGGCAAGAGGGTTGGCAACTCCGTGCGTCGCAATCGAATCAAGCGGCTGCTGCGCGAGGCGTTCCGCCGGAACAAGGGGCTGCTGAGCTGTTCGTGCGACCTGGTGCTCGTCCCGAGCGTGCGCTGGCAGGAGCTTCGGCTCTCGGCGGTCGAGCCGACGATGCAGCGCGCGTTGCAGGAGGTCTCGCGGCTTCTTGCGGCGGCCCCCAAGGCCCCCGCGGCGGGCGGTGAGCCACGGCCATGCGACCCAATTTGATCAGCCGCGCTTTCATCGGTTTGGTCCGCCTGTACCAACGGATGATCTCGCCATTGATCGGCCCGCGCTGCCGCTTCTATCCTTCCTGCTCGGCGTACATGATTGAGGCCATCCAGAAGAAGGGGGTCATTGTGGGGGTCGGCAAGGGGGTGTGGCGGATTCTTCGGTGCCAGCCGTTCAGCGCGGGAGGATACGATCCGGTGGAAGAAGAACGGAAGAATTACGAATAGGGAATGGACAATAGTGAATTGCGAATGACGGCGCGACAGAGCCTGTTGGCAATTCACAATTCGGCATTCGCTATTCCCCGTTAATCCGTCTTGCCTCGATCTCCTGCGCGGTGATCTCGTCGAAGCGCGCCTCTCCTCCGCGCACGGCCACCCCAAACCCGCCCGCCTGCCGCCCCTCGGAGCGGCCGCTCAGCACCCACTCCTCATCCACGTATACGTCCGCGAAGCGTCCTTCGGCCCAGATGGCCACTTGGTGTTCGCGTGCGGGGTCGAGCCTGCGGCGCGCCCGCGCCTCGATCCGCCCGTGCACCCCCCGGCGCAGCGTTACCGCCCCGCTGTCGAACTCCAGCCAGAGCGTCATGTTCTCATGCCCCGTCATTGAGGTCCGGAAGAGCAGCGCCGCCGCCGTCGCCCCGCGGCTGCGCACCCGCGCGCCGTAGCGGAACTGTCCCCCGACCCGTGGCAGGACCCGCACCAGAGGTTCGCCGCTCGATAGCGCCGCCTCCGTCTGGAACAGCGGGCGCCCCAGCAGCTTCAGGAGCGCGTCATAGAACCGCACGAAAGGCCGTCCGTCCTCGTGGAAATCCAGAGTTCCCGGGCGGGAAAGCTCCATCCGCGCCGGTTCGTCGTGCGACGCGCGCAGGAAGAACGCCAGCCGCCGCTCACGCAGCATCACGGTCTGCACCGCACAACGCACGTCCGCAGCCAGCAGGTCCGGCTCAGTTCGCTCGAAGGGGCCTTCCGGGCCCTGCCCCAGTGCGAAGCGCACCGCGCGGTGGCCTCCCTCCTCCGGCGTGCTGTAGAAGAGGACCGTACGCCCCGCTTCGACGAAGAGGTGAGGGGAATGCAGGCGGGCGAAAGTGTTCGGGGCGTAGATCGGCGGCTCCAGCTCCCAGGAGCGCAGGTCCGCCGAGCGGGCCGTTCCGATGCAGCCGAGCCGCTCCGGGTGGCGGCCGGAACGGCGGCGCGCGCAGAAGAAGGCGCGCCAGCCGCTCGCGCCGCGCTCAGGCACAATCGTCATCTCCGGCTCGGCCAAAGGCTCGTACCAGGGGGCGTCGCTTGGCAGGGGGGGGGGGGGGGGGTTCGCCGCGGGGGGGGCAACCCCCCCGGGCGGGCGCCCCGCCACCCCCTCCGCGGATACCCCCCAGCCCCGCCCGTTCTCCGCGCGGCGCGGGGGC